>Ga0308407_1001450_pt1 | contig 12606 bp, 13 predicted proteins | sample HotsprSampleMSe2_FD_203476 | JGI IMG/M metagenome (GOLD analysis project Ga0308407, IMG submission 203476) | Hot spring phototrophic mat microbial communities from Mushroom Spring, Yellowstone National Park, Wyoming, United States - 20060911_MSe2 ...
ATTTAGTGTCTTATAAAGTCAGAAATTTTTACACAAAATCTGCTTCCAATAACGTCTCATAAGTCTATACAAGTTGTTTCGATAGCATTACGCACAACGTTTGCGTGTTGCCGAAGGTGGCGATTTCGGAGCACTTCACTGTCAACCAAGCATAAACTTTGATAGAAGCACAAAGCTTGATTTAACCACTGAACCGCCACTTTTTGGTGGGTGCTGTTATGTACCGCTTAGTTTTTGTTTAATTCCGTTTATTAGTCCAGTAATGTTATGAGCCCCTCCTGTAAAATAAGAAAGTCCTACATTAACAGTTTGTTTTCCCGCTTCCGTAGCTATTCCTTCTATGAATTTTTTCATTATTAGTTTGAAAGTAATTTTTTCTCCTTTGTCTGCCTTTACTAATTCTTTGCAATCATTTACAATTTGTTCAATTGATTTTTTAGGATAGTAACTCTCAAGTAGGTCAATGAAAGAGTCAATGTGAATTGAAATTATCTCTGAATTAAAAGAACTGTCAGAAAAATGACCGAGTTCTTTAAGTTTTGCACTTATGCTTGTCCTTAAAAACTTATTTTCAATAACAAACTGAATCTTGTTTAGGTCTGCCCGAAGTTTTGAGTTGGCTATAATGTTAAAAAAATCATTAGTAATGTCTTGTTGGTTAATGTTACCATATTTTAAATCGGCTTCGTATGCAAGTCGTTTTATTTTACTCTCAGGAATTTGAAGCAGTATACTAGCTTGATAATTTGTCTTGTCCTTTAAATTACCGTATCGTCTCAATAAGTCAAAAATTAAAACTTCAAAGTCATTTTTATTCATTGAACCAAATCCTCGTTTTGAATAACGTTCAATAAAATCTTTTGCAAAATTTTCTTTGTCAGTCAATTCCATTATTGTTGTCTATTTAAGTTGTGCATAACTCGTTTATAAGTATGATAAAACCATACAATACTTCCTAAATTAGACAGATATGTATGATTTTACATCATACTAATAATTGTAAAGTTAAAGAAAATATTACAAATTATCAAATGGATTGATAATTTTTTGTAAACATTTTTGTTCTTTTACCTCTTTATATAACTCCACCCTTTCACTTACAGGTTTATAAGCTAAAAAAGGCTTGAAATAGGCATCTGAAAAGTGTTTCAGATATTATCCTACAAATATAAAACAAAGATTAACAAAAATCAAGAAATAAAAAAATTTTATTATAAATTTTACATGAAACAAAATAATTAAATACTATCCGCTTTAAAGCCTCTCCAAATCTCAGAAATTTTAAATGGAAAAACCGTAAAGCGAAGCGTATTGCTCTCTATCGGTTTGCGGCTTGGCGAAGGTGGCGATTTCGAAGCACTTCACTGTCAACCAAGCATAAACTTTGATAGAAGCACAAAGCTTCATTTAACCACTGAACCGCCACTTTTGGGTAGGTGCTGTTATGCATAGTTTATCTGTTTTTTTTGATTAGTCTCTCTGAAAACTTTATTAACTCAATTACAGAATCACTAAAATGAGTTTTAGGAGTTTTAGGAGTAGTTGCAAATTCATTCTGCTCAATATCTCCAAATGTAAAATCGGTCCCATCCATAACAATCATATGATTCTTAAATCTTGGTATTTCCGCTCTGCTAATTTCATTTTTAGTCTTAGATATGTATTCTTCTGCGATTTCGTTTTTTAATCTCTTTGTTGAAAAACTCCAAATGTATTTCCCATGTTCATCTCTCTTTTTTGTCATTTGTCCAACATTGATGTAGAAGTCGGAATTAACCTTATAAATGAACAGACATTTGTTTCTCTTAATCAGAAAGGAAGATGATATGTATGAAACAAGTCCATGTACACTGTCTATAAGGCATGGACAAACTTTATAAATTTCAGGACTAAATTTCACAGAATCAGGAAGAAAAGAATAAATATCAAAAACTGTATCTGCAATAATTTCAAAGTTTGCAGAGTCGACAGGAACTAGATTATGACTTTGTCCTTTACAAAAAAAAGTACTTGTCAGAATAATTGTAATTGTGATGAAGTTTCTCATTTTCTTAAATTATGCATAACGGTTGCGTGTATGAAACGTTGGGGATTGCGGCTCCGTTCCTATCCGCCGACACAAACGCCGATGCGGGGCAAAACGCTTGAATTAAACACTTAAACCCCACTGTTTTATACACGATGTTGCCCACAGTTTTTTATTTCAATTTCTTTAATGTCAAATATACTTCATCAATTACTAAAGCCATCCTTTTTAAGTCTAATGTTTCCATCTTATCTGTTTTTTCATGATAATTTTTATTCCTGTAAAAAGCTGTATTTGTAATCATTACCGCACTATATCCGTACTTCCAATAGTTTTGATGGTCTGAAAAATCTACTCCAGGTAATTTTGAAGGACCTTTAAATGATTTTGTCGGCAATAATTTTTGTTTTTTCATTAACCTTTTCACTTGATTACCAAATTTTCCATTTCCAAATTTTTGGACTACCGTAATATAATCACCTTTGTTGCCATAAAACAGTTTTAAGATTCCAAGCGGATAAGATTGTGAATTAGGTTCATCGTTGAAATAACCTATCATTTCCAAACAAATCATTCCTTTTACATTTTCCCGACTATCAAAGAGCATTTTTGCATGAACATTGCTCCCCATATGTTCTGTTCTAAAAAACGGTGGTTCTTCTAACGAATAAGCTACAAAATCAATTCGATATTTCAATTTTTCTTTTGCTAAGAGTCTGGAAAGCTCTATTACACCTACTACGCCACTTGCATTATCGTCAGCTCCTTCTTGGTCTCCACAAACGTCATAATGGGCACCAACAACAATTCTTTCATGATTATCGGTTCCTATCGAACCAATCACATTCTTATATTCAATGCCATTTACAAAATATGTTTGAAAATAAACTGAATCACAATTTTTTGACAACTCAGTAAAGATGTAGTCAGCTACAAAATTTAATGTCTCAACATTTTTGTAGTTTCTACTATTTGTAGTTTTTGTAATTATTTTCAGGTCATTTTTTATCCTTAATGTATCTGAAATGATAGAATGAGAGGAATTAATTTTCTGAGCACATGAATTTTGAATTAGTCCCAAAAAAAATATCAATATCACCAAAAATTGTCTCATTGTCTGTTTTTTTAAAATTGTGGGCAACGGTGGCCGCTTGGCATTGTGCAAATTACGTCAAACTTTTCAATCCACCAAAACCTTTTTATTTGCATAATGCTAAGCGGCTGTTACCAGTAGGCATTTATTTCGATTTGAAGTCATATCTCAGTCCTAAATTTATTGTCAACCATTTTGATAACCATGGATCACGCCATCCACCGTCTAGTTGATAAAATCTTCCATAAGTTATTAATCCAAAATTTAATCTTGAAAACAAACCAAGACCTTTTATTGCAACAGTTTCATTTTCAAACTCAATATAAAAATCCAGTCCTATTTTATTGCTTTTATTGTAACTTGAACTGAATTCACTTTGTCCAATATAATTGTCAGGAGAAGGTCTATAGTGAGTTCTATAGGTCTCTTTATAAAACTTGAAATAGTTTATAGAAAGGTCTGCTCCAACTATTAATTTTGAGTTCTCTCTTTTAATAGCATTTCGTCCGTAGCTCACATTGAATGATAATTTTTGATTATCGGCACTGATTCTGTCAAAGTAATACTCTGGGTTTTGAGGTCCGGCTGAACTTTCATCAATTTTTATATCGTCATAAAATATTTTGTTTTCCACATGAGAGAAATGAATTGAAATCCTATTTTTATTAAAATCTTTAAAATTAAAACCAATGTCATAACCCAAGGAATTTTTAAAGTCATACCTGTCATGTGTAGTAAAAAGTCCTGATAACTCAAACGACTGTCCTTTCAATAAACAAGAACTAATGGCAATCAAAATGGTCAATAAATATTTCAAATCATTCATTTTTCATGCTTACTGGTAACTCGTTTATAACCTTACCAAAAGTAATTATATACATCTATTTTGGTTGTATAACCGTACTTTTTGTAAGGTTTCTTTATACAAAAATAATTATTTTTTTCCACTATTGTCCAATAATATTTTACAAAAGTAAGCAATTTATTTTTAAAAAAGCAATCAAATGCTCACAAATTTAAGGAAAAATTTTTTTAATCCGTCTCCAGTTTTTGGACAGCTTGTAGCTCTTGTCAATCAAGCAGATGTGGAAATGGTCATTCAAAAGACCGAGGCCGACAAGTATTCTAAAAGGTTCAAAACAAAAGACCAAACCGAGTTTGACACTTGTTATTTTTAATTTATTGATTTTTAATAAAATATAAACATTTTACACTTTGTGCCACTACATTTTTATCCGTTTGTATGTTTTCCTATCTTATTTTTAAACCTCATTTTTCTTCTTCAATTTTTAAAATCTTTGGTGGTATATTCATATTCAGTGCCTTCATAACTTTCAACGCATTCTCTTTTATAACTGTCCTTACCCAAATTTTCTTTTTCCCAATTCTTACAGGTATCGCTAATACCGAACTTAACTCCTTTAAGGTCGTTTATGTGGGTACACTTATCGTCTGCTTTACTGAAGGACATCAGCGTACGTTGTTTGACTTTGCCTTTGTGACGATATGACTCAACGAGAATGATAGTAAGCTTGTCCTTTGGCGTTTTTGGTGATTCTGATGTACATAGGGCGAAGGATTAAAGTTCCCGACGCAGATTTAATTAAGCTATTACTTATGGATATTTATTAACTTTTTTAACTATTCTGTTCCCTCCACTTTTCGGAAAATTGAGATAAGACATCATAATTGACGCTGGAAAGAGCGGCTCAACCCTTAAATAAGTGTCAAACGCGGGATTTAATATTTCTTTCTGCTAATATCATTTCTTTTTTATACAAATGGATGTTATCAGCTTGAAATTCATATTTTACATCTACTTCAAGTTTTTCTAAACATAAAATTTTCCATCCTTTGCATTTGAATATGCTGAGCCCATTTTTACTACCACTTTGATAAATTTCCATTGATATTGCAAAATGATGAGCGTCTTTGTTTATTTTAGATGTTCTGGAAGGTGATAAATAAAAACTTCTTAGTGAAGAATTTAATGATTCAGAATTAAATGTTTTACATTCTAGATAATTTGTTCTGTTAAATCTATCTATGAATTCAATATCAGGATATCCTGTTGATTTCATTTTCCCTTCAGATGTGATAGGGGTGTTACATATATAACCAATGGCTACTAAGCTTTCTTTTACATATTTTTCAATATCATTACCAACTTCGTTTGCTCTTTTACGTAATATTCCTTTTTTATTTATATTTTTTGCACTTCTATCTGCAACAACAATCAAATCATCTAATAATTTTCGGTCTCTTGTGTCATTAAAATCAAATGGGATAATAGTATGATTATATAAACCTTCAATAACTAATTTTAAAGGAATACCTTTAAGGTTGTAACATTTGTTTAATAATACTTTCTAATTTTTTTGTATAATCATCGTTATACATAACTATAATTTTTTAAATACTGCTATTCTGTTTGTATTTGTTCCTTTTTTGTTGTTACTAACACCCCATATATTTGAAGTTTTTGTGAATATTTGTTTATTAACAATAATACATTCACATTTGAATCCAACTTCCATTCCAATGGGAGCAACAATTTCTTCTAATTTTAACTTACCATTTCTTACCTCTCCAACTTCAAAAGCAACATATCCACCTGCCTTCGTTATTCTGAATAACTCTTTAAAAACATCTTTCATAACATTTCTCCAATCTTCAACCTTTCCGGTAATGGTCATTTTTTTCCCGACTTCTTCAGCATCAATATGATTAAACCAGCATCGTAACCAATTGTCATCAGCATACTGAACAACATCCAAAAAAGGAGGGGATGTTACAGTTAAATCAACAAATTCATCAGGAATTTCATCTGTAAATCTGGCGTCTTTATTAAGAAACAAAGCATTATGGCCGATAGTTTTTAATTGATTAATTTGTTTATAAGTTACATCTTTTAATAAATCGTATGTTTTCTTTAAAATGATAGCTCTTGTATCTTTATATTCAGGTTTTTGATTTTTTAAAAGATTTATTTTTTTCTGTTTTTCTGGGCTAATAGCTTGATTTGGAGGTAGTGTATATACTGAAAAAAAATTAGCAGAATGTCCTGTTAAACGATTTGTTGCAACCATTTGTATCCAATAATCAATTTCATCTTTTTGCTGATTTGTTTCTTTTTCTTGTAGATATTTTTTTAAACTGACAATTTCGGATTCTGTTTTGGGATGATAAAACATAGATAAATCAATATCGGCTCTCAAATCATAGTTAATTGGAATTTGTAATAATCTTTTTTTAAGTAATTCTATATCTGGAATAAAAAGTCGTGGTTTTGACAGAATGATACTAATAGGATTTACATCATTAGCTATAATGTTTCTGTTTAATAATGCTGATTCTAAAATAGTAGTTCCTCTACCGCTAAATGGATCATAAACAACAGCCTTTTCATTAGTTAATGCTTTGATAAAAAAATTCGGTAACTGTGGTTTGAAACAAGCACGATAGGAAATTTCGTGTAATGAATTTGCTTGTCTTTGTTTAGAAGTCCAGAATTCACCAATAAAAACTGGTATTTTTTCGTTATTTATTGTAATGATTTCTTTTTGAATATTACTTTCTTGTTCAAATAAATTTTTTGTATTCTCTTTTTTAATTATGTATTCTATAATTGAATTCTTCAATATAACTTCCATTTTTTACCTTATGAGGTTTTTGCAAAAGTAAATAAATTTTTGCTATTAAATTACCACTATTGTCCAAAATATTTTCCAAAAACAAACTGATGGTTCACAAAAAAAGCAGGAAATTTTCCTGCCATTTTTCATTTTTTCGGCTAAAAACATAGTCATTGAAAAATTGCCTGCGGTTACACATAACGAGTTATATTGATTTGGAAAACTATTGGTGGTGTAATACAGTAAATTGATAAGGTTTATAAAATCATTATTGAAAGGACCACCGTTAGAATAGGAACAATTAAAGATATTATTTTTGAAAAAAAGTGTAAGATGGATTAGAACATAGTTGAAAAATAAGATGGGGAATGCCTTTTCAAAACCTAAAAATCAAAGATTTAATCCATTGATAATCAATGATTAATTTTTTTATTAACAATTATTTTGGACAATAGTGTTTTTAATTTGCTAACTTTACAGCATAATTTTAATATGCTTTTTATATATGGAAAGATTAGTAACATCGAATTTAAAACTGGGTATAATAGCTGGTGGTCAGTTAGGCAAGATGTTAATTCAAGATGCAAGCAAGTGGGATATAATTACTTATGTAATGGATATGGACGAACAATGCCCTTCACGAAATGTTGCTTCTGTATTTGTTAAAGGGAATCCACAAAATTTCGACGATGTTTATAATTTGGGGAAAAAGGTTGATTTTTTAACTTTTGAACTCGAAAACATTAACGTTGACGCACTCTTAAAACTTAAATCAGAAGGCTTACAAATAGCTCCTGATCCAGAAATATTAAATCTTATACAAGATAAAGGATTACAAAAAGAGTTTTACAAGAAATATAATATTCCTACCTCTCCTTTTATACTTTTACAATCGAAAGATGAAATAATAAATGCTGTATTAAATGGCGACCTGAAATTTCCTTTTGTTCAAAAACTAAGAAAGGGTGGATACGATGGTCGTGGAGTAAGTATAATAAATAATGAAATAGACTTTAATGAATTGCTCGACGGTCCTTCTGTTATAGAAAAAAAAATAAATATTAGTAAAGAAATTGCCATCATAATTGCTCGTAATAAAAATGGTGAAATAAAATGTTTCCCTCCTGTAGATATGATTTTTGAACCTAAAGCTAATTTGGTAAAAATGCTTGTTTGTCCATCAAATATCTCAAAAGAGCAAAGTTCTAAAGCTGAACAAATAGCAAGCTATATAGCCGAATGTTTAAAAATTGAAGGTTTATTAGCAGTTGAATTTTTTATTGATAATAATGGTGAATTGTTTGTAAACGAATCGGCTCCACGCCCTCATAATAGCGGACATCATACAATTGAAAGCATTGTAACTTCACAATTCGAGCAGCATCTAAGAGCTATTCTTAATTTACCACTGGGAAGCACAAAGTTAAAATTACCTGCAGTTATGATAAATTTACTTGGTGAAGAAGGATTTTCTGGAAATGTTTTTTATGAAGGATTAACAGAGAGTATGAGTATAGAAGGAGTTAAAATTCATCTTTATGGAAAAAAAATTACAAAACCATTCAGAAAAATGGGGCATGTAACAGTTATCGATAACGATATTAACGAAGCAATTAAAAAAGCAGAATATGTTCAATCAGTTATAAAAGTAAAATCATGGAAACAAAACACGTTAGTATAGTTATGGGGTCAGATTCTGACTTACCTGTGATGAAACAAGCAGCAGAAATATTGGAACATTTTGGTATTCCTTATGAAATAGATATCGTTTCGGCACATCGTACACCAAAAAAAATGTTTGATTACGCTTCTAATGCACATAAACGTGGTATAGGTGTAATTATAGCAGGTGCTGGTGGAGCAGCACATTTACCTGGCATGATTGCATCTATTACTCCCCTACCCGTAATAGGCGTTCCCATAAAGTCTTCTAATTCTATTGATGGTTGGGATTCTGTTTTATCAATTTTACAAATGCCTGGTGGTGTGCCGGTTGCAACTGTTGCTTTAAATGGAGCAAAAAATGCCGGTATTCTTGCAGCACAAATTATATTTCACAACAATAACGAAGGGTTAAAGAAAATCGAAGAGTATAAACAACTGTTAGAAAAACAAGTGCATCAAAAATCATCGGAATTTAAAAATAATGGATGAAATAATAATAAAATCGAAAAAATATTTGTCGGTTATTACTTCTTTTGTAATTATGCTTTCAATTGGAAGCATTTATGCTTGGAGTATATTTGCAGACGAACTAATTAAAAATTACAACTGGTATTCGTATCAAACACAGTTAGTTTTTGGAATGGTTATCGCTATTTTCCCTTTTACCATGCTAATATTACGAAAGTTTAGAAACCTACACCTAAAACTTTTACTTTTTATTTCAGCAATTTTATTGTCAATGGGTTATTTGCTTGCCGGATTTTCTAATAATAATTTTTTAATTGTTTTGATTGGAATAGGAATACTTACAGGTATTGCTACTGGGATTGGATATCTTATTTCTCTTTCTGTACCTATTATTTGGTTTCCGCAAAAAAAGGGTTTTGTTATGGGGATAATAGTAAGTGGTTTCGGATTAGCTGCAGTCTTACTATCATTTTTCGCAGATATGCTTCTTTCAAGTGGCAAAAATATTTTTCAAGTATTTAAATTTATAGGCATTACATATGGAACTGTTATGATTTTACTATCTTTTATTTTCCCATCGTCATATTTACCAAATGAAAAATATGAATATAAAACTTTTAAATTCAATAAGACTATAAAAAAACTTACCTTAGGAATATTTTTAGGAACATTTGCCGGTTTATTAATTATTGGAAGTCTGAAACCTATTGGTAGTCAAATGGGAATAGATTCTCATACACTTGTTATCTCTGTTTCGTTTTTTGCAATATCAAATTTTTTAGGAAGAATCATTTGGGGATCTTTTAGCGATAAAATATATACATCATTTGTTATTTTTTTCGCTTTACTGATGCAATCAATTACAATTATTTCAATATTATTTATACCTGTTAATAACTATTTATTCATTATAATTTCATCATTAATTGGCTTTTCATTTGGAGGAAATTTTGTATTATTTGCTAAGGAAACATCATCGAAATTTGGTGCTCAAAATTTTAGTTACTATTACCCTATAATTTTTTTAGGCTATGCCGTAGCTGGAATTTTAGGACCACTGGTTGGAGGATCATTATACGATATATTCAATAATTACAATTACAGTATTGTTGCCGCTTCTTTTTTTAGTTTTATAGGCTCAATAATTTTTTTAAACATACAAAGTATTAAAAGAATTAGAAATGTTTCGACTTACAGAAATTGAAAAAGCAGCTAATTATATTAAAGAAGGCAAAGTAGTTGCTTTTCCAACAGAAACAGTTTACGGATTGGGTGCTAACGCATTTAATGCTTTAGCTGTTGCTAAAATTTTTGAAATTAAGGAAAGGCCAACTTTCGATCCTTTAATTGTTCATATATCAAAAATAGAATATATAAATGAACTTATTTCTACAGAAGACGAAAGAGTTTACAAGATTGCTGAAAAATTCTGGCCAGGACCATTAACAATTGTTTTACAAAAAAAATCTAATATTCCAGATATTGTAACAGCAGGCTTACAAACAGTTGGTATTCGTATGCCAAAAAATGAAATTGCTTTAAAACTTATTGAACTATCTGGTTGTCCTATTGCTGCACCGAGTGCTAATAAATTCGGAAAAGTTAGCCCTACTACCGCTCAGCATGTAAAAAAGCAATTACCGAATGTAGATTTTATTATTGATGGAGGTAAAACAAATGTTGGCATTGAATCAACTATAATTAAATTAAACGAAAAAGGATTCGAAATTCTTCGTTATGGAATTATAACAAAAGAAGAGATAGAAAAAATTGTTCCCTATCATTGCGAAACAGATAATTATAATAAAATTCTTGCATCGGGAATGATGAAATCACACTATAGCCCCGAAAAACCTATATTTATTCTAGGAAAACATAATATACCTTTTCCTGCAAATGAACTTGGTTTTATTTCATTTAGCAAAAAAAACACCAGTGGATACAAAAAAGTTATATATGTATCTGAAAATAACGATTTGAAAGAATATGCTGTAAACTTATTTTCTTCAATACATCAACTTGAAGAATCTGATGTAAAAGCTATTGTAGCAGAACCAGTTGAAGAAAAAGGAATTGGTATGGCTATTATGGACAGACTAAAAAAGGCTGCTTACAGATTTCATCATTGAAATTTTACAAAAAATCTATTTTATACATATCTTCTGGTGTATCAATAGAAATAGTTTCATATTGAGTTTCAGTTGTCATAATAATATAACCGTTTTCAATCCACCTTAACTGTTCGAGCGATTCAGCTTTTTCTAAAATTCCCTGATCAAGTTTGGTTATCTCTCTTAAAATATCTGAACGATATGCATATAAACCAATATGTTTGTAAAAAACACAATTACTTAACCATTCCGACTGTTCTGCGTTACGAATGTAAGGTATAATACTGCGACTAAAATAAATTGCCTGGCCATTTTTATTTATTACTACTTTTGGCTTATTAGGATCAATTAAATCATTATAGTTTTCAATTCTCTTTATTAACGTTGCTATTTCCGTAAGTGGATTATTAAAAGGGGTTAAAAGTTTTTGTAATTGTTCGGGCATTATAAAAGGTTCATCACCTTGAATATTAACAACTATTTTAAATGTAGTATTTTCTTTTTCTTCAATAATATTTAGTGCTTCAGCACATCTATCGGTTCCAGATTGATGGGAAGAAGAAGTCATAACCACCTTATATCCCAAATCTTTTATATGTTTTTCTATTCTATAATCATCAGTTGCAACATACAAGTAATCGAAAACTTGCATAGCCTGCTCATAAACTCTTTGAATCATACTTTTTCCCTTAATATCTATTAACGGCTTACCAGGAAAACGAGTAGATCCATATCGAGCAGGAATAATAGCTAATATTTTCATTTTTTTATAAGTTCAAACCAACAGCAAATGTAAAAAAACAATAATTATATTAGAAATATATTTAGCGGCTTGTATAAAATTACTGATGCTTAATAATTTTAACCCTTTTCTCGATTTTTGATGAACTAAATTTAACTAGATATACTCCGCTACTAAATTTACTACAATCAATATAATAATTATAATTACCTGATACTTGGTATTTTTCAACAATACTAAAAATTTTCTCGCCAAGAATATTATAAATACCTAATTCAACATATTCATTAGAAGGTAAATAATATGAAATATTAACATAATCAACAAACGGAATTGGTTTAACTGTAAAAATTATATCTGATAAAATATTAGAATATACATTACTATGAGTTATATAAATTGAATTTGAAATATTTGTACAACCTGTTGAATTTGTAACTAAAACACTATATAAGCCACTTTGAGATACAACATACGATTGAGAATTAGCTCCATTTATAGGTTGTCCGTTAAACAACCATTGATAAGACAATGCACTAGATGAAAATAACGTATCACCATTCTGTGTAATAAAAGGAATTGGATTAAGTAAAATATTAACATCTATATTCGTTGAATTAGAACAACCATTATTATCTGTAACTGTTACAAAATATGTTCCTGAATTATTATAAGTTACATTTACTATTGAAGGATTTTGTAAATTACTATTAAAATTAGATGGACCACTCCAAGAATATGTACTACCACCAAAAGCACTTAAATTAAGTGTGTCGCCTTCACAAAGCGGACTATTACTTAAAACAGTAACAACAGGCAAAGTATTAACTAAAACATTAACAGGTTGCGAAACAGCACTACACCCT
>Ga0308407_1001451_pt1 | contig 12605 bp, 9 predicted proteins | sample HotsprSampleMSe2_FD_203476 | JGI IMG/M metagenome (GOLD analysis project Ga0308407, IMG submission 203476) | Hot spring phototrophic mat microbial communities from Mushroom Spring, Yellowstone National Park, Wyoming, United States - 20060911_MSe2 ...
ATTGTGGACTGGAACTACACCGAGACCACAACGCGGCGATAAACATCAAATACAGAGCGGTGGGGCATCCCGTTCTTAAAGCTCAGGAAACGTCCTTCACAGGAGTCACTGAGAAGCCCGCACTCTATGCGTCAGCATGAGTGCGGGAGTATGTCACTTGTTTTTACTTAATAAACAAATTTATTCTTAAACAGAAGGGATTTATAAACTACTCGACATCAACATCCCAGCAACAACTTTATAGGTACAGTGAAGGGCTCCTCCTGTAATTTCTAGCTGAAACGTATATCAGAAATGGACAACTAAGTACTAGACTGGATCAAGTTTACATCGGCTACTGCCTCAGAAAGCTTTTGTCGTACTAAATCCTGAGTCTCCAAAACGCTGGGATCCGCTGCCCATTCTGGAGCCTCTCGAACAGGATCATCTTCAGAGGTGAACTCCAGGTCATAGGTATCATTACGATAATCAAGACTGAAACATTCCCAAGCTCTCAAATTGTAAAAATAGGGGAACAAACGCACAATGAGATCCACATCTAGGGGTACAAAAAAACGACGAAAAGCCTCTTCTTCAGACACCGGAAAAGGGGCGTAATGTACTGAAACAAACCAATTCATAAACTTCCGTGTCTCTGGAATAACCTGCTGGGCAGATATACATCTTAGCGTCGCTGCGTTGAAACAGTTGTTTAACAAATGCTCCAGCAGTACTGCATTGTATTCGACAAAACAAGTTTGCTCACGATTTGCTATTGGTAGCCAAGGTATGTTACCATTGGCAGCTATGAATAGGTGGACCAAGTCGTGGGTGGGATTGGTTTGAATATAACTATACTTCTCAAACTTAACACCATCACAGCTAAAGAACTGGTGTTGGGGACTCCAATAGAACTTGAGTTGCTTTGCTGTCATTGCCATTTATTTTCATCTAAAAACCAGATTCATCTTATTCTTTCTATACTAACGTAACCTAGGTAAGAGGACTCAATTTATATTTATAAAATAGACTCTAATATTATAATTCTAAAAATCATTGGAGAACTAAGCAATATGACTATAGAAATATCAAACGATTCTGATTTCGAATTGTTCCAATTGCATGACTTTGACCCTACCCAATTTGATTGGCAATATTTTTCCTACCGAATAGTAAAATACAAACCAGAATACTTTGATCCAGATAAATACAACTGGGCTAAAGACTCTTGGGCAGTTGTTGCATATGCTCCTGAGTTATTTGATCCAGTTAAATACAACTGGAAAGAGGACTCGTGGGCTATTGTAAAATATGCTCCACAATATTTCGACAAGAATAGGTACAACTGGGAGAAAGATTCTTGGTCAGTTGTTAAGTACGCCCCTAAGTTATTTGATCCGGTTAAATACAACTGGAGAGACGATTCATGGGCTATTGTAAAGTATGCCCCACAATATTTTGATCCAGATAGATATAATTGGGAAGATGCTTCATACGCTGTTATTAAATATGCTCCACATTTAATCGACTACAAACGAATGAATTGGGAACAAGTTTACGAGTCTAACAGCTTCTTTCGAATTACCTTATAATATTCTCATGCACTGTATCTACAAGATACAGTGCATGAGAAGGAACAAAACATATATAGTCAGTGTTACTTAAATACTTAACTAATTAAACCTGTTATTCTTGATCTCATATAATTAACGGTTTTATAGTTTTGGTTGTTAAATACAGAGCTAGTAACTCTAATGTGTATATAAGTTATTTGTCGCATAATCTTAGGTCGTGGAAATTCTATTAACAAAACCGAGAACAGTGATAACATTGCTGACTTCAGCAAATACTCTAACTATACTGTTATTAGTTAATACTAAACCAGGTACAGCTAAATATAATCCTGCCTGACCTGGTACACTTTGGATAATAGATCCAACTGGGGTTGTTAAACCCCACTGTATTGTAGTAACTACAGGTACATTACTACTATTACTTAAATAAATCCAAATCTCATCTATCTCTGTAGCTGATGCTGTATGTATTAAGTTTCCTGGGGATTCTGTAGTTGTAATGGAAATAGGCTGACCATTTGTTGAACCTGATAAAATTACTTTACTTATAGCCATAATTTTTATTTAAATAGACTAAGATAATGCAATTAATGTACCTAGATTAGCATTACCTACTGGAGAAACTCTATTCGCAACAGCCATATAATATGCTATTTGATTTGATTCAGGTATATATCTTGTATGTATGGTTCTGCAATTTAATCCCGTAAAACCGTTTAACGTAAACTTAAAGAATCCTCTAAAGAATCCTCTACCATCGTAGTTATATGCTACTTGACCGCAAGCAAGTTTATAATTATTAGCTAAGTTAAAATTAGCGAAGTCAGTTATATTAGAGTTAACTTGTACTACTGCTATACTATTTGTGAATAGAGGTATGGTTAAGTGACCTAGACCTACTTGTGATATTACTGGTGGACTTTTACTAACCCAATTTGCAGTGGACATATAATCTTTAGCAATATATCCGCTATTGCCTGCGACACTCGTCCTACCAAAGTTTTCAACAACCCACGCCCATCCGTCATTTGGATTGTTTAGATCTAATCTTCCAATATAAAAACATCTAAAGTTTGTCGCACCTGAAACTGTTTGAGGTGTCATTATTATAACCGCAGTATCTTCATCTGCAGTTATCCAGAGTCTATTATCTCCACCGTTATTAAATAGAAAGTGACCGACTGATCCTGAACTACCATCACTACCGGCATTACTCACAGTTGATGGACTGTTGTGATGTGCTCCACCTATTCTAAAATTAGTTGTATTTACGCTTATTAGTTCAGCTACACAGTAAACTCCATTAACAGCAATTCCGCTTTGTAACCGAACTGGAGGGTTTGCAGGACTACCACTTAATACAGTCCAACCTGCGCTTACAAGCGTATCTCTAATAATAGTAAAAGCTTCTTCATTATTACTAAAACTAACACCGGGAAATGTTGGAGCTCCACCGTTAGCAAAGACTAAAGGCATAAGTTAGCTCTCCGCAATTAACATACCACCAATACCGGCTCTCCAATTGAGTCCTCCAGATCCACTTCCATTAGATCCTGTTGTAAAAGATATATAGTACGCAATTTTGTTGACTTCTGGAATGTACCTAGGATGGATAGAATCTAATGCAGCTCCGTATAAACCCCTCACAACAAACTTAAAAATACCTCTAAAATAACCATGTTCCTCGCACCTCCAAAAGGGTACTATAGGAACTTTATAGTTTTGAACGACGTCAAACATATTCAAACCTATATCGTGTGATGGTACTCTTGTTTGGTAGCTTAGATTTAATTCAGGAAGAAAGTTATACCCAGTCCATTCTATTCGAGTAGTATCATTACCAGGTATTGTTTGCCAAAAGACTGAAGAGTTAAATCTTCTAGCAAAAAATCCAGGGAATTGACCGGCTATGGACCCAGCTTGATGAACAGCCATATCAAATATACCCCATGCCCATCCGTCTAACGGATTAGCAACTTCTATATCTAATCTCCCGTAATACGTACAAGTTCTCCAGGAATTATAGCCTTCTCTAGTATATACAACTAAAGTATCTTCATCTGCAACAGCCCACAAACGGTTATCTGATCCCGGTGCAAATATTATTGGGTTGGGAGTACTAGCCCATAGGAATCCGTCTACCGTTGGCTCAGGTGATAAATTATCGGAAAATCCATCTCTACTACCTCTAACACGGATGGTATCCCATTCACTATCAGAGGCATAATAAAAATGCAAATATACATAAACTCCATTAACTGCTCTTGCACTTCTAAATACGATAGGTAAGTTACTGGGTGTTCCACTTACAACTGTCCAATTCAAGCTTGTTAGTAAGTCGCGTATTAAAGTACAAAACTCAGTTTGGTTAGCAAAACTAACTCCTGGATATAGTGGCCCACCGCCATTGAGATAAGCAACAGCCATATTCTAACTACCACCTATTGAATCTAAATTCAGTTGCAGCAACCTGTCCGCTTGCTCTTCTTATTCTCCAATACCTAGCAGTAACTGTAGGAGAAAGTTCAAACTCCACAAACTGATTACTACCGGTATTGGTAACACCAGTTATGGTAACTCTATTTATCCAGTTAATACCATCATTTGAACTCTGTATTGTAGATGCATTTAAAGTAGCTGCTACATCAGCTACGCCTGTAATTGTTCCTCCACCAACCAAGACGTATTTAACTTCTACTGCTTTACCAAAGTCTACTTGTATCCAATTCTCATTAGAGTTATTTAACGTAGCAACCCCGGTTGTACCTGATCTATCAACTAACTTTCCATAGCCAGGTTCAGCTGCAGTATTCAACTGAGAAGATGCGGTAACTGTCCAACCAACATGCGCAACAAGAATACGTTGATATACACACCTACCATCTGACACTTCAACAGTGGTAACTGGATTGTAATTACCATCTTGACCTATGAAGGGAATTAAGTTTGACTTTCTCGGGTGTAGTGGTATTACTGAGTGTATACTAACTTTTTTAGAACTTATAGGTATAGTCATCCCAAAACCTCATATACTAATCTAATAGCTAATCTAACTCATGAACAAAACCGTATATAAATAACTCATTTGCTCGTTGAGCATAAATACGAACTTCTAAGCTACCTGTGAGTATCATACCTGGTACTAATAAGATTTCAGTTCTAGGTAGAATTAAATACTTTTTAAGATCATCATTAGTCGTACCTCCCCACTGCAGAAATACTTCTATACTTAAAATAGAACTATTATAGGCATATAGCCATATTTCATCTATAGCTAACGATCTAGCAGTGTGTATAAGTGTTCCAGGAGAGGTTGTAGCTGTTACTTTAATAGCTCTACCATTGATACTCTCAGATAATGCACGTTTTACAATCATCAGGCTAATTCTCCACCTATATAGCTAGTTGTTTCAAGAATACAGCTAACATCCGCTTTTCTTTCATACACTCTCGTTTCTAAAGTATTACAACTTTGTATATCTTCCTCTATTCTTATCGTTTCGCTAACACGAGACTGTATACTAAGTAAGCAGTATTCATCGTAATATACATCAAATACTTGGAAATAAAGGGGATCACAATTAACTATATTATCCCCAGTTATAATTGGAGGTAATAAAGCAACTATATTTTCAGCTATCAACTCTACAAACGGTTCTATTTGCTCAGTTATTTGTAGAGTACTATTAATAACAAAATCAATGTTAGATAGTGGATTACTTAATGTAGGTCTAAAGGAACTGTTATCGCTAATAACTAAATCAGTTGTAATAAACTCTATAAAAGGTACTTCTAATAAAGTTTCTATTACTAAATCAAAATTAAAAGTTAAAGTAGGTACTTCTATAATTACGTTATCTATTACCAACTGAGTTATAGTGTGTAATACAGGTATTGTAGGCAGTAAAACTAAGCCGTCATCAACTACCAAATCAGACTCAATTGGTTGAGCAGGTATTTCTTCAACTAATGAATCAATAACATTCTCGAAGGTTATATCAATAGTAGGAACAGCTTCTTGTATTAAATCAATAACTAAATCATTCTCTATTTCTCTTGGTGGTATTTCATTACTCTCAAACCAAATAACAAAGTCATTTTCAATCTCATATACTTCTCCCTCAATAACTACAAAGTTCAATATAAAATCACTAATTACACTAACAGCAGGTACTTCTTCGATAATAAAATCTGTAACTAACTGTGGATCAGTTTGTATAATACCTACTTCAACAAGTAACCAATCTACTACCGCATCTATATTTAACTCAACAGGTAGTATCTCTTCAGTTATAAATTGAATTACTAAATCAGAGTTGATAGGTTCTCTAGATTTTTCTGAGAGTTCTTGTTCGTAAATAAGCTCTGGAATTATCTCTAGTGGAGGAAAGAAAACCTCATCTAAAATAAACTCTATTATTAAATCACTGTCACCAATGGGATCTTGTACAACTAAGTCATCTTCAATAATGAATGTAGGTAAGTGTGCAACTGGCAGTACTTGTGGACCTAAAGTTAAAGTAAACTGCAAGACTAGATCCCAACGAAAGCTAAAAGTTTCTTCTTGAAATATACAATCTGCAACTAAAAATAAGTTTGGTTCTATATCTGGATTAGGCCTAATAAAATCTAAAACAATATTGGTCTCTATAGGTATTGTTTCTGAAGGAAGAAACAGGTTCTCAACAACAAGATCACCTATAACAAAATCCTCATAAAAAGCTAATGGAAATAGCTGGACTATCTTTTGTACTACAAAATCACTCTCAATAATAAACGGTGGTACAGGTTCAAATACAAAATCAAGTACACAAAATACATTAATCTCGACAGGTTTATTTATAACAACCGAAAAATCAATAACAAGATCAAATAAAAAGTCATCTGAATCTGGTTCTCTGTAATAACCATCAAAGACTATATCTGTAACTATTTCTAAAGCCTCTAGAAAGCCCTGTGTTTTGACTTGTAAGGGCTTTAGATACAAGTCATAGGTCTTTGTTAAGCCTCTTAAATTGTCTCTCCAATGGCCTTTAACAAGCCCATGTACGCTGTAATCTCCAGCAGATATTATTAGAGGTTCAGCATTACCGGGTAAAAATGTAGCAAATGAAAAGTAATCTAAATAAGTTATCTCGTGTCTAGTTAAGTTACTAAGTAAAGACTCGGCTGAAACTAAGAAAAATAACGGTTGGTTTGGTAGATTAAACGGGATTGAGATAGTTGTGTAAAATCTAGATAACTTTTCGTCTGAACCGAATTTAACTAAGAATGTGTTTCCTCTTCTTTTATCTCTGTAATATCTTGTTTCTACATACAAGTAGTCAGATCTGGGATAAATCCAATCTAGTCTATCCCTTCTTAAAATTTCTCTTGTTCTAGTCTTAAGCGAGAGTAAATGTAGATTAGGTTCTAGTAATAAAGATAAACCGCCACCAATATCTATTGGAATTAAATTGTTTAAAAACTGAACTAATACATCCTGAGTTACAACAGATATTGCAATAGGACCTAACCCAATAGGAATACGATATCCAAATCGTATAACCCAATATTTATCCTGAATGCTAAACTCAGTTTGTACACCACCTATAGCTCCAGATTCAAGGTTTGTTAATGTGTAACCAAAACCTGGTACCTCAGAAGCTACGTTATAGGGTACAACACTGAGTCTAGTCGACATCTTAATCTCTTATGTATACATAGGTACCACTTAAGGTCATACCCTCATTTGCAGGATTATAAGTTATTTGTCCTGTCAAACCATTTATTGTTATTTCTCCTGGACCTGGTACTTCATTATTTACATATATTGTTGTGACTGGATTGCCGTTTAAAAACAGTTTATGTCCTTGTGGTTGATGGGTTTCTATCCTTAAAAAGTTGGGATCTGGATTAGACCCCCTAGGTGCTGCAGGGAAGAATACTAGATTATTAACCAACCTTACGTTTATAGGAGCATTAGTAACCGCAGGTTTACTATAAAAATCAAACGTATAACTAAAAGTACTTGCATTGTCTTTCCAAAAACCATCACAAACAAACTGTGTATAAAAATCACCTTGCACAAAAGAAGGTTCAGCAGGTCCGTTCTGAAATCTAACATGCACACCATTCGGTAGAGGTTGGAAGTTAGTATGTAAAGGTTTGTCGTTAGGAAAGTTTAATACCCATTGCGAGCCATTCCAACCATAATCCCTGATATAGTGCGGAGTGTATTTTATTACACTCATGTAACCACCTACCAGGAATACCCCATTACCTAGGTAAGCAAAACCTTGTCCATAGTCAGGTAAATCCTGATCAAAACTTTGTATAAGACTACCATCTCTGGCATTACATATTCCCTGTAAATTAAAGTACTTGTCTCCATCTGTAACAACTATAGGAAAGTTACCGGCATTAACATCACTCCAAGAACTAGATGCATCATAGTTAGTAGTCGTTAGTGTGCCAAAGGTTGCTCTAGTAACATCGTCACTACTAGCAGTTGTCTTAAATAACCAATAACCTCCTACATCTGTAACATCTAGTTTCATTGGATCGTTACCTACAGCAGGTGTATTTGGCCCTATAACAGCTACTCCTGTATTTGGGTTATACCAAACTATTCTATTTGGATTAGCCGTTACAATAGCCATACGACCCTCTCCGTCAGAGGGGTCCACCTTTATGAAATTTATATTCTGCCAATTGTTATCTGATATTCCGGTAAATGTGAAGTTTAACGGCGAGTTCCAATTTATTGAACTTGATATTCTCCCTTGGAAAGCTGCATAGACTAAAGTCTGTCCTACATCAACACCATAACAAGGTGTATTACTCAATCTTTGAACCGTATTTGTATTACTGTTAATTACAAACAGTCCGGATTGTCTGCAAGCAACATAAATTAACTCATTTTTAATAGCAACTTGACAAATCTGGGTAACAGGTAAAGCTGGGGTTGAATTCGCATCAAATACTTTATAGTGACCTGTACGAACATTTATGATATTAACTCCGGTTGGTCCGTACTGTACTACTCTAGTAGTATCTAAAGACATCAACTTATTGGTATCAAAACCAATAGCTCCAGGAAAGGCTGCGGTAGTAGTATTTCTATAGGGATTTACAATATAGCTATGTTGAAAAGTGTTACCAACGTAACCTAAGGTACGAGCTATTCTTACTCTATATGTTGCAGTTGAAGTATTTCCGGTCTGTTTAATATCAATAAACGTACACTCAGGCCATCTGTCAAGTGTTATCCAATTGTTATTAGGTAGATCCGTAAAAACTCTACCTGAACCTAAAGCAAGTGCTGTTGTATCCAGAAAAGGTCTAGTTGCATTTGGAGAATGACTAAATAAACCTTGTAATTTGGAATTGTATTGATATGTACGCCAAGAGTAAGCCGAATTAGTATCGGACTTACGCATATGGAAGACTGCATTAAATATGCGTCCAACAAATTCAGAGGTTAAAAAGTCTCGCTTGAAGTGTAACTTGAAGTGATCGCTTATTCTTGTGAAAACATTCCAATCAACAACTTCAGTTAGAATATTCATAAAATCGTTATTAGGCCAATAAGGTCTGGTATATACTAAGTTGCTAGGTGGAGCATCAACAGCACTTGAACCAAACCAAGAAATAGGAAAAACTGGGCTATCTACATAGGTTGCTGCACCAAAATCTCGAATGAAGTCATCATTACTATTTATATTCTGACCTAATGTATTTAAAAACTGTATTCTATAAAAGATATCTAATATTTCATCTGCTTGTTGTGTACAAGGGACAGTTAATAACAAATAAGCTGCAACTCCTGTAGCTGTCAAGTTGTTTTGTAGCTTATCATTAACAGAATTATTGCCTAAGGTAGTCAGTGCAACAGTATTAAAATTTCTCTGGAATCCAACTTGTTCAATTCTGTTCTGTATTTCAAGATAAGGTGGATTGGCGTTACGAAAATATTTAGGAGACGTTACCTCTGGCGGAACATATCCTGTTCCTATTACATTAGGTACAGTTGCAACTGTTCTCAAGGGTCTTGCAAGACTAGTGCTAATTGATATTCTTCTATCATTGAAAGCTGAAGCAATGTATATATTCTCGCCAAACCTAAACACTATCTGTAGGAAGTTAAGTAGACTAACATTTGTAATTATATTTTCCTGTTCTACTTCTCTTCGTAATTTACCTGTCTTACAATCTTTAAACTGAATTAGTACTTTTCCCTTTACCTGTAACATAAGACTACCCTATAATAATTCCACCTAATCCCAGTCTTGTTGTTGTATCTATACCATTTATAGTAATACCACCGAATGTGTCACTAGCTATTGCATCAGTTGTTACTACCTCTCGTCCATCCAATGTAAACCTTTGTGTTAGTTGTACAGCATTTATAGAAAATCCATTATAAGAATCCTTCACTTCTTGTGAGTTAAAAGTTAATCTAGTTGTACTTTCTAGCGAATTTATTGAGAAACCTCTATCATATGAATCATCAGTCAAACTCTGTTTATGATTACCAAACGTATCTGGAGTTATATAAAATACACATGAGAAAGATTCAGATATAATACCAAAATTATTAAATCTAGATTTAATGCGATACCAATTAGGAACAGAAGCTAAAAATATTCTTCTCTCATTTGGTAAGTAAGTTCTTACATCTCTATACGTGCCCTCAACATTAACCTGTACTGTAGTTGACTCGAGATAATCAAGTTCACATGTAGGTAAATCCCAATATATAGCTACTAAAGGAAATGTACTGCTTGTAAATCTGTGTCCAGATAAACTATTAGGAGGGTCTGCATATACCTCTTGTGCAGGTCTTATTTTACAAGATACCTTTTTACAATCTCGATCATCTTGTATAGCTTGTATAGTAAATCCATCATGAGTAGAAGTGGGTGTGAGGAATATAGGTATGTCAACATAAATACAACCACGTGGATTACAAACCTCTGCTGTTATTACAACAGCAGTTCCATCATCTTCACCTAAAGATGGTCTTCTTCGTATGAATGGTCGAGTAGTATTTTCTGATAATATAGTTACTTTTCTACCTGATTTCTGAGTCCAAGTTATACTATCAGCATTAGCAACAATAAAATCATCAATTAGAAGTTCATCAAAGCAAATCGCGGTTATTGGAAGATTTGGTAGTTTAATAATCTCAACAGGTTTAAAATCATAAACTAACTGGAAAGAAACCTCAACGCCGTTAATTAGAGGCCCTGCTGAATAGTGTATAGGTTTATCATCTACGTTTATTTCAGGTGGCTCAAATGAGAAGTCTGGAAGCCACTTCTTTTCTTCTCTATCCCAAACAAAGTGATTCCATAACTTACAGTACGCAAAGCTCTGATATAAGTCTAAGCTTGTTTCAGAACCCCAAGGACTTCCATCTGTGCCTAATACACTTAAGTAAGACGGTATATCTGTATTACTTATAGAAGATATTAAGCATATTCCTTTATGAAGATGTGTTATGGTACCCAATAAATCTCTAATAGAGCCTAATTTAGTACCTTCTTCATACTTAGCTAAAACAAAGCCTGTAGGGTCTCGTAAGTCTTTGCTTGTAAATATAAAAGGTTCATTATCATAAAGAGAAACATGACATAAAGTTGTATTTTTATCAGCTATTTTAGTTTTTCTAGTTGAATTAAATTCTGTATTGTAAGTTCCTGTACTATCTACAAAGAACCATACACTTGGATATGAATATTTACCTATAAAACCAGGCTTACTACATTCTACCCAATCTGTTCTAAGTTCTTCTTTTAGGTAGTTAGATTCAGTGTAGTCTATATCAGGACCAAGACTACGCAAATCTTTATCTAAATCCCACCAGACAATCTTGTAATGTCTCAGTGGCATTTTTACAACTAGTCCAATTTGGTTCTTTATTGGACTAGCCTTTATAAACTTAATTTCATTTTCTCTAATGAGTAACCGTTGACAAATTCGATACTGAATGTCTCTAGAGTAAAAATGTTCTTCATCAGTAATGGAAGTAGGATCAAACTTTCGATAATAATCAAAGTTTAAGTAGCTAACTCTAAGACCAACTTTATCTACTGCATAAACCGTGTTATTAAAACCCACAGCCACGCCAATTGTTGGTACAGATGTTATTTCATTTATTACGTTATCAGCTGGAAAAAGCTCAAATAAGCCCTTCTCAGAGGCAATGTAGACTACTCCTTCACTATTTATTTCCACTTGGTTAATTCCTTCAAAACTAAAGTCACTGTGTTCACCTGAAATCAAGTCAATAATGCTTATACCTTCCCTGTCCCAGCATAGTACTTTAGTTTCTGAATACCTCTTTTTATTGAATAAATGTATTCCCTTGTAAGCTATAGGTGATAAAAAAGGACTAACACATAAGTCCGACACATATGTGTTTCCTTTAAATCCTAAATGATGTCTATAGCTAAATGTATATGCAGCTACAGGACTATCTGTATCTACATTTGGCAGTAAGCCCGTCTGAGTAAAATTAATTCTATAAAACTCTGGCCAATGTTTGTATTGCCAATCTCCTGAAAATATTATTTGAGATGCATATAAATCTCTAACATCTACACCAATGGGATTTTCAGAATAAGGTTTCTCTAAAAAAGGTTTCCTGTCTCCAGGAAAATGATAAAAAGTACCCTGATGATCACAACTATTATCAGGACATATAGGGGCATAAGTAAAAGGTATAGAGGCTTTACTTAAAGGTGCAATATAATTTTCATTTCCATAACCTAAACTGCCTATTATTTTTCCGATAGTAGAATCACTATCTTCAGTAACACCTAGTAGTTCAACTAAGTATCGTAAATAGAAATCTGAACCCCTAGTTGACTTTAAGTTTTCAGGAAGAAGTTCAAATAGAAGGTTTAAATAATTATTGTTAGGTTTATGAGTAAAAGAAGAGCTTACAGTAAGTAAACCAGAGGTATTGGAATAATTTGTAAATCCAAATAGGTATCTACCTAACTTGTCTGGGAAGGTTTTATTAACTCTAACTAATTCGGACGACCCAAAGTTAATAAACTGAAT
>Ga0308407_1001456_pt1 | contig 12539 bp, 12 predicted proteins | sample HotsprSampleMSe2_FD_203476 | JGI IMG/M metagenome (GOLD analysis project Ga0308407, IMG submission 203476) | Hot spring phototrophic mat microbial communities from Mushroom Spring, Yellowstone National Park, Wyoming, United States - 20060911_MSe2 ...
CCAAATTGAGGAATTTTCGGCTCGCTGAAGAGCACTGAAACTTCCACCAGAGAGACCACTTGCCAGCAGCGGTTTGATTGAGGAATTTTCGGCTCGCTGAAGAGCACTGAAACCTCAATGCTTCCGTTGACGCTCATTTTCCTGCAATTATTGAGGAATTTTCGGCTCGCTGAAGAGCACTGAAACCTTAGGTGTAGAGTTTTCTCAAGGTCAACAATTCTAATTGAGGAATTTTCGGCTCGCTGAAGAGCACTGAAACCCACTCCGGTAGCAGCACGATCCTACCACATCTATTGAGGAATTTTCGGCTCGCTGAAGAGCACTGAAACACCTTTTGCGCAACTTAGTACGTATCCGCACCAGAATTGAGGAATTTTCGGCTCGCTGAAGAGCACTGAAACTGAATTAGTAATCTGTCGTCATAATGCCGATACCCTATAAATTGAGGAATTTTCGGCTCGCTGAAGAGCACTGAAACCGCTGCTTTTGGCATTGTTGACCCCCTGCGAGTAAAATTGAGGAATTTTCGGCTCGCTGAAGAGCACTGAAACATTTATTCAATTGGATAGGATTGTTATATCGAGTTACGTATTGAGGAATTTTCGGCTCGCTGAAGAGCACTGAAACGCTTGTACCATCGCTTCATATCTGTGCTGCTTCAGAATTGAGGAATTTTCGGCTCGCTGAAGAGCACTGAAACACTCAATCAGCGTCGGCAACAGCGTGAGGAACAGCGATTGAGGAATTTTCGGCTCGCTGAAGAGCACTGAAACTTCCGCCCCCGTCGCGAGCACGTCGGCGGCTATTGGCATTGAGGAATTTTCGGCTCGCTGAAGAGCACTGAAACTTTCGGCGGATGTGAGGTTGGGGTACTCGTATATTTATTGAGGAATTTTCGGCTCGCTGAAGAGCACTGAAACGCCGCGCTGCCACGCCTCGACCAGCGCGACGGCTTCGATTGAGGAATTTTCGGCTCGCTGAAGAGCACTGAAACTTCGCTTGATCGGGATTTGACGACAGTACAGTTCCATTGAGGAATTTTCGGCTCGCTGAAGAGCACTGAAACGCGCCAGCGACTGAAGTCGCAACGCCTTGTAGAGCATTGAGGAATTTTCGGCTCGCTGAAGAGCACTGAAACGCGCGGCGGTGTGGATGTCAAGTGCGAGCGCGTCGATTGAGGAATTTTCGGCTCGCTGAAGAGCACTGAAACCAGATTTTCGAGCCGGACGAGGCGGTGCGGTCGCGGGATTGAGGAATTTTCGGCTCGCTGAAGAGCACTGAAACTAGCAGTGCCCTTTCTGTTTCAGTGAAATCGATTACATTGAGGAATTTTCGGCTCGCTGAAGAGCACTGAAACACGTTGACCGTTGACGACGCCGGAGGCGGTTGCGTCAATTGAGGAATTTTCGGCTCGCTGAAGAGCACTGAAACGGCGCGCTTTGCGGTTCCGTTGGGTGTTGACCAGACATTGAGGAATTTTCGGCTCGCTGAAGAGCACTGAAACCCGACGCGCCGGGGCGTGAGGAGCGGTCGCCGGGCAAATTGAGGAATTTTCGGCTCGCTGAAGAGCACTGAAACGGATCGGGGCGACGTAGTTGACCCACTGCGGCTCGCATTGAGGAATTTTCGGCTCGCTGAAGAGCACTGAAACCCGCAGCGTTGTTGTTGAAGAAAATCTTCGACAGATTGAGGAATTTTCGGCTCGCTGAAGAGCACTGAAACGCGGCGACAACCACAGCGTCACTGCGGCGCTGATGTATTGAGGAATTTTCGGCTCGCTGAAGAGCACTGAAACTGTACTGCCGCGTGCATTGGCGCTTGAGCATAAACATTGAGGAATTTTCGGCTCGCTGAAGAGCACTGAAACTTTCGGCGGCTGTGAGGTTGGGGTACTCGTATATTTATTGAGGAATTTTCGGCTCGCTGAAGAGCACTGAAACACAGAGCCAACGATTGGCGTCGCGCGTGGCGCGGGCATTGAGGAATTTTCGGCTCGCTGAAGAGCACTGAAACGCGAACGGGGAACTTGCGGCAGAAGTTGCGGATCAATTGAGGAATTTTCGGCTCGCTGAAGAGCACTGAAACCCTGCGGGCGGCTACGGCGACGAGGGGCAGCGGCGATTGAGGAATTTTCGGCTCGCTGAAGAGCACTGAAACTTCTGTGTGAGTGATTATCGATTACGTCTCTACTAATTGAGGAATTTTCGGCTCGCTGAAGAGCACTGAAACCTCGTTTCAACCGCGCGCCGATTCGGACGCGAGCATATGATTGAGGAATTTTCGGCTCGCTGAAGAGCACTGAAACGCAGCACATCGCTCAGACGCGCGGCGACGCGGTGTATTGAGGAATTTTCGGCTCGCTGAAGAGCACTGAAACACGCGAGTACGGTGGACGTTGAGGAACTCGCGTTGGGATTGAGGAATTTTCGGCTCGCTGAAGAGCACTGAAACCGTTTGCCGCATCCGCCGTTTGCCCGGCTTCTGGCGCGGTACAATTGAGGAATTTTCGGCTCGCTGAAGAGCACTGAAACTCTGATCCTACGCGCGCCGCTTCTGATCCGGCTTCGATTGAGGAATTTTCGGCTCGCTGAAGAGCACTGAAACAATCATCGCCGCCGGCGGCGGCGGTCAACCACGAGCGATTGAGGAATTTTCGGCTCGCTGAAGAGCACTGAAACCGAGCGATAGCGCGCGTAGTCGTCGAGCAATTGCGATTGAGGAATTTTCGGCTCGCTGAAGAGCACTGAAACTTTAAGGCGCGTGTGGTGGCGCGCGTCCCGACCGGCATTGAGGAATTTTCGGCTCGCTGAAGAGCACTGAAACCGGTACTGCATTATTCTATCTTCTCTTGGTTTATAGATTGAGGAATTTTCGGCTCGCTGAAGAGCACTGAAACTGCGTAATTATTGCGAGTGTCATATCACACCTACCTAATTGAGGAATTTTCGGCTCGCTGAAGAGCACTGAAACTTTTGTTCGCAGAAGCGTCACATTTGGCAGGGATGAATTGAGGAATTTTCGGCTCGCTGAAGAGCACTGAAACCGGTACTGCATTATTCTATCTTCTCTTGGTTTATAGATTGAGGAATTTTCGGCTCGCTGAAGAGCACTGAAACCGAGCGAACGAACGTTGCCGACGTAATGCCTACCCAATTGAGGAATTTTCGGCTCGCTGAAGAGCACTGAAACGGCTCCGCCGGCGGATCGCTCTACATCTGGGTGAGCATTGAGGAATTTTCGGCTCGCTGAAGAGCACTGAAACGGCCGTCGGCGCGCGCGCCACCGCACGCGCTTTAAAATTGAGGAATTTTCGGCTCGCTGAAGAGCACTGAAACCGCCGCGCATCAGCGCAACACGCGCGGTATCGCCGGTATTGAGGAATTTTCGGCTCGCTGAAGAGCACTGAAACACGCATACGCAACATAGTCCACGAGCATGTACATCAATTGAGGAATTTTCGGCTCGCTGAAGAGCACTGAAACGCCGCGCACGCGCCCAGCGCCGGCATCCCGACGCCGCAATTGAGGAATTTTCGGCTCGCTGAAGAGCACTGAAACGTCACGCTCATGGTCGTCGGATTTGTCTTCTGGACGATTGAGGAATTTTCGGCTCGCTGAAGAGCACTGAAACCGTGCGCGGCTGGCTGTTGCTCCATGACGATCTGGATTGAGGAATTTTCGGCTCGCTGAAGAGCACTGAAACTCGTTCAGCAGCGCCGCCGACGCCGGTACGTCAATATTGAGGAATTTTCGGCTCGCTGAAGAGCACTGAAACGCGCCTGGTGCTCAATCAGCGCCGCAGCGTCGCAGATTGAGGAATTTTCGGCTCGCTGAAGAGCACTGAAACGCTATGTGGAGCTGCTACTACCCTGCTCACTAACAGATTGAGGAATTTTCGGCTCGCTGAAGAGCACTGAAACCCGCTCCGCCTGCCGGCGGACGGGGTTGAGGTCAGATTGAGGAATTTTCGGCTCGCTGAAGAGCACTGAAACGGGAACTCATCGGTCACATCCTCCCAGTCGGTGCAATCCAATTGAGGAATTTTCGGCTCGCTGAAGAGCACTGAAACCTGTTTGGTACATGCGTCGGCGCGAGGCCGGCGCTGGATTGAGGAATTTTCGGCTCGCTGAAGAGCACTGAAACATGAATTCCCCGTCATATTCAGGCCCCCTCGTGCGATTGAGGAATTTTCGGCTCGCTGAAGAGCACTGAAACATCCGATTGGTGTTGAAGCACAGGTAATCGTCAACCGCATTGAGGAATTTTCGGCTCGCTGAAGAGCACTGAAACGCAACGCCCAGCGCGGGAGCCAGAGCGCCGCGGCCGATTGAGGAATTTTCGGCTCGCTGAAGAGCACTGAAACACGCCGACCCTCGCGCCGACGGCGACGTGGACTGATTGAGGAATTTTCGGCTCGCTGAAGAGCACTGAAACTGAATATTCACTTCGAGTAGATGACCACGATAAAAATTGAGGAATTTTCGGCTCGCTGAAGAGCACTGAAACGCGTGAGGCGTCTGGGCGGGTGCGCGGCTGGCTGTTGAATTGAGGAATTTTCGGCTCGCTGAAGAGCACTGAAACGGGCGGGGGGGACGGCGCGTAGGAACCCTGGCCGGATTGAGGAATTTTCGGCTCGCTGAAGAGCACTGAAACTCGAGTTTCACGACAATACCGGTTTCGTTAGGTGGAATTGAGGAATTTTCGGCTCGCTGAAGAGCACTGAAACACGTGAAATACGCGAAAACTGCGGGCAGCACGACGGATTGAGGAATTTTCGGCTCGCTGAAGAGCACTGAAACAGGACATATCACTGCCGTCGGGGGGAGGAGCAACGGATTGAGGAATTTTCGGCTCGCTGAAGAGCACTGAAACTGGGCGCGCGTGGCGCGCTTGTGAGGTGAGCGGTGCAGATTGAGGAATTTTCGGCTCGCTGAAGAGCACTGAAACGGACGCGGGAATCCGAATACCCGACGACGGCACGCGAATTGAGGAATTTTCGGCTCGCTGAAGAGCACTGAAACGCAACACGCGCCAACCGCCGACGTCGTCGTGCAACATTGAGGAATTTTCGGCTCGCTGAAGAGCACTGAAACATGTGATGCTGCGTGCTGTGTGGTTGGCCGCCGCCGGATTGAGGAATTTTCGGCTCGCTGAAGAGCACTGAAACCCGCCCGCTGCTGGTGATGATGTGTCCTGGGATGGGTATTGAGGAATTTTCGGCTCGCTGAAGAGCACTGAAACATAGGGCTATCCCATTGCCAACGTCGAGCAGCGTAATATTGAGGAATTTTCGGCTCGCTGAAGAGCACTGAAACTTTTGGTACGAGACCAATACAAGGGGATATTGCACCAATTGAGGAATTTTCGGCTCGCTGAAGAGCACTGAAACTTGCCTTCGGCAACGGTCGTGATGCTTTTAAGGTGCTGAATTGAGGAATTTTCGGCTCGCTGAAGAGCACTGAAACCCTACGCGCCGGGGGCACCGGGAGCGCCGGGGGAGCCATTGAGGAATTTTCGGCTCGCTGAAGAGCACTGAAACCGTGAACGGCTCGCCGCGTGCGGTATTGAGCTCCGCATTGAGGAATTTTCGGCTCGCTGAAGAGCACTGAAACCCGGTAGAGCCGCCAGCAGATACGCGAACACTTCAATATTGAGGAATTTTCGGCTCGCTGAAGAGCACTGAAACGCGGCTTGGACGGGGAGTTACTGGGCGTATGCGGGTTCGATTGAGGAATTTTCGGCTCGCTGAAGAGCACTGAAACTGACACGCCTGTACCGGCACGACGGGCATACCGTATTGAGGAATTTTCGGCTCGCTGAAGAGCACTGAAACCCGCCGATTCTGGTCGGCATCTCGTGGTACTATCCCGATTGAGGAATTTTCGGCTCGCTGAAGAGCACTGAAACGTCGCTGGTGGCGCAGATCCTGGCGCTCGTGGGTGAATTGAGGAATTTTCGGCTCGCTGAAGAGCACTGAAACAACGAAGAGACACAATTCTAACGGCAAAAACTCGGAAATTGAGGAATTTTCGGCTCGCTGAAGAGCACTGAAACGTCGGTGCGCGCGCCACGACACGCGCCACCAGACGGATTGAGGAATTTTCGGCTCGCTGAAGAGCACTGAAACGCTATGTGGAAGTGCTACTACCCTGGACACTAACAGATTGAGGAATTTTCGGCTCGCTGAAGAGCACTGAAACTTCAGGGTCAGCGCCGAGTTGAGCAGTGTGGTGTTGATTGAGGAATTTTCGGCTCGCTGAAGAGCACTGAAACTGACGCTCGTTAGATTGATTGCAATAATCCGGCTCGATTGAGGAATTTTCGGCTCGCTGAAGAGCACTGAAACGACGCGCTTGACCGTTTGCCGCTTCAGCGCGTGGCGATTGAGGAATTTTCGGCTCGCTGAAGAGCACTGAAACAAGACGCGACGGAAATGATGATCAAACTGGGACTTGATTGAGGAATTTTCGGCTCGCTGAAGAGCACTGAAACTTCTTGGTTCACTAATCGCGTTTGACGAACGGTGTGATTGAGGAATTTTCGGCTCGCTGAAGAGCACTGAAACCTGCGCCGCCGCGACCAGCGCTTCAATCGCCGCTTGATTGAGGAATTTTCGGCTCGCTGAAGAGCACTGAAACTTCTTGGTTCACTAATCGCGTTTGACGAACGGTGTATTGAGGAATTTTCGGCTCGCTGAAGAGCACTGAAACGTTCCACAGCGTTTCTGCAATATCCTTGATTGCCACCATTGAGGAATTTTCGGCTCGCTGAAGAGCACTGAAACGGCGCATCTTGGTTGTTCGCATCAACAACGATGTTCGATTGAGGAATTTTCGGCTCGCTGAAGAGCACTGAAACTCGTCACAACACATCATCTTCTTTTCTTTCTATACATTGAGGAATTTTCGGCTCGCTGAAGAGCACTGAAACAGACGATTGGGGGAGACTGTTTGCCGTCACGCCGTTAATTGAGGAATTTTCGGCTCGCTGAAGAGCACTGAAACGTGCGGACTGCTCGGCGTTGCCTGCCGTTCTGCCTGGATTGAGGAATTTTCGGCTCGCTGAAGAGCACTGAAACTTGCCGATCTTTCGGTGTCCTTGTAGCCGTACACGAATTGAGGAATTTTCGGCTCGCTGAAGAGCACTGAAACTATTGGGAGAAGCGAATAGGTGACGTGGTAGCAAGCGTCATTGAGGAATTTTCGGCTCGCTGAAGAGCACTGAAACGCGCGGTTGCAAACTGCACTGCTTGTTGCACCGCGGATTGAGGAATTTTCGGCTCGCTGAAGAGCACTGAAACCCCGTCTTGCCGCCGCTGTGCATAACTGTGTAGTTCGATTGAGGAATTTTCGGCTCGCTGAAGAGCACTGAAACCTTGAACGAACCGCGCGGCAGCGGCGACGACGCTCAATTGAGGAATTTTCGGCTCGCTGAAGAGCACTGAAACTCTGGTACGTAACTCGATACAACAATTCTATCCAATTGAAATTGAGGAATTTTCGGCTCGCTGAAGAGCACTGAAACTGAATATTCACTTCAAGAAGATGACCGCGATAAAATTGAGGAATTTTCGGCTCGCTGAAGAGCACTGAAACAGGCAAAGCCGAAGTAGTTCGCGTGATGGGCATCCGATTGAGGAATTTTCGGCTCGCTGAAGAGCACTGAAACAGCGCGTGCCAACTAATGCTCCCGTCGCGCGCTTCCTCATTGAGGAATTTTCGGCTCGCTGAAGAGCACTGAAACGGCGGTTCCGCTGGCTGGATTTCGGCAGCGACGCGCATTGAGGAATTTTCGGCTCGCTGAAGAGCACTGAAACTCGCGCCCCCGGCGGCGCGCATCTGCGATTTGCCCGCATTGAGGAATTTTCGGCTCGCTGAAGAGCACTGAAACTCAGGGTCGTCGTTGGACTCCGGGCGTGTACGATTCATTGAGGAATTTTCGGCTCGCTGAAGAGCACTGAAACATCGTCACGATCGTCAGCTGCGCAATCAGCGCCTGATTGAGGAATTTTCGGCTCGCTGAAGAGCACTGAAACGCGCTTCGCACCAGACGCCGCCCAGAACGCACCAGAATTGAGGAATTTTCGGCTCGCTGAAGAGCACTGAAACATCACGTTCTCTACAACGATCCAGCGCGGCAGGAAAAATTGAGGAATTTTCGGCTCGCTGAAGAGCACTGAAACGTTGCTCCCGTTTGAGCGCTACTACCCGGGCGCGTTTGTATTGAGGAATTTTCGGCTCGCTGAAGAGCACTGAAACTCTGTATGATTTTGTTGACCCGGCGCTCAACTGGATTGAGGAATTTTCGGCTCGCTGAAGAGCACTGAAACGGCGAATAACCAACCACGCGCGAAAACCGAGACCGATTGAGGAATTTTCGGCTCGCTGAAGAGCACTGAAACAGAGTTCATCGAACCAAGAAACAATCTTGCTCCAGAAATTGAGGAATTTTCGGCTCGCTGAAGAGCACTGAAACATGGCGCGCGTTTAGAGGTGCGCGAGGGGCGGTACGGATTGAGGAATTTTCGGCTCGCTGAAGAGCACTGAAACAGCACCGGCGACGCGACGCCGAAAAATCCACACAGTCCATTGAGGAATTTTCGGCTCGCTGAAGAGCACTGAAACTGAGTACACGACACTGCTGAAGTGATGCGCAACATAATTGAGGAATTTTCGGCTCGCTGAAGAGCACTGAAACGTAGCAGACGCGCTCAACGCGCGCAGGGGTCGCAAAATTGAGGAATTTTCGGCTCGCTGAAGAGCACTGAAACCAGATCAGCTCAGCGACCGGAACACCCTCCACGCCGAATTGAGGAATTTTCGGCTCGCTGAAGAGCACTGAAACCGACGCCGTGGTGCGCGCGTATCGCGCGCTGAACGACATTGAGGAATTTTCGGCTCGCTGAAGAGCACTGAAACCTGTTGATTGTGCTGGCGACGGATATTATCGACGTATTGAGGAATTTTCGGCTCGCTGAAGAGCACTGAAACTCAGCAGCGCCGCCGACGCCGGAACGTCAATGAAGACATTGAGGAATTTTCGGCTCGCTGAAGAGCACTGAAACTCGCTCCGGAGATCAACCGACGGTTCGGCGCGGTCGATTGAGGAATTTTCGGCTCGCTGAAGAGCACTGAAACACCGCACGTAGACCGCGAACGGATGCGGCGTCTGTGATTGAGGAATTTTCGGCTCGCTGAAGAGCACTGAAACCATTCATCAAGCGCCGCCAACAGCGCGTCCGTCTCATTGAGGAATTTTCGGCTCGCTGAAGAGCACTGAAACGCGCTTTGTGTTGTCAGCAGAAGAGGCGGGTATGATAAATTGAGGAATTTTCTGCTCGCTGAAGAGCACTGAAACTCAATGCTGAACCGCACGGAGCCGATCTCCGACCCGATTGAGGAATTTTCGGCTCGCTGAAGAGCACTGAAACGTGAGGCGTTGGATTGCTTCGGCTTTCTCCAACTCTGAGATTGAGGAATTTTCGGCTCGCTGAAGAGCACTGAAACGCAAGCAACGGGTTGCGGTTGCCTTCCGCCGAATACGATTGAGGAATTTTCGGCTCGCTGAAGAGCACTGAAACTGTGATAGCGTTGATTTACTGTGACTATACTCTACATTGAGGAATTTTCGGCTCGCTGAAGAGCACTGAAACTCCTTCTGCGTGGACGGGCGCGTTCGGCGACGGCGATTGAGGAATTTTCGGCTCGCTGAAGAGCACTGAAACCGCACAATGTTGCGGAATTACCGGATTGTTATCACGATTGAGGAATTTTCGGCTCGCTGAAGAGCACTGAAACACATCGGCATTAGACCGTTGCCGGTGTGGACGATCAATTGAGGAATTTTCGGCTCGCTGAAGAGCACTGAAACCTACTGTTTTCCTCTTCCCAACTTGCACCGAGGGTCTCATTGAGGAATTTTCGGCTCGCTGAAGAGCACTGAAACGTTGACAAAACATCGTTCGCGATCGGTTGCATAAACCGATTGAGGAATTTTCGGCTCGCTGAAGAGCACTGAAACATAGTAGCGTGTTCGGCTTGCGTTAATCTCGACATCAATTGAGGAATTTTCGGCTCGCTGAAGAGCACTGAAACGTTAGTTGCGCGTTGGAGACAGCACGCAAAGCGGCGGCATTGAGGAATTTTCGGCTCGCTGAAGAGCACTGAAACTACCGACCGGCTTCCAACGTGTTATGTCGGTCATACATTGAGGAATTTTCGGCTCGCTGAAGAGCACTGAAACGACCAAGCGCGAGTTCCTCAACGTCAACCGTACTCGATTGAGGAATTTTCGGCTCGCTGAAGAGCACTGAAACTGTTACTCAGCCGGTAGCAGCGGGATCATACCACACATTGAGGAATTTTCGGCTCGCTGAAGAGCACTGAAACGTATTTCCGTCGCACACGGTAGTTTTATCATCTTGGATTGAGGAATTTTCGGCTCGCTGAAGAGCACTGAAACCTTACGCGAGATTGGTCGGGTTATTGCCGAGTGTGATTGAGGAATTTTCGGCTCGCTGAAGAGCACTGAAACGCAACCGGATCATTTCGTTGTTCTGTTGACGCATCAATTGAGGAATTTTCGGCTCGCTGAAGAGCACTGAAACCTCGCCGTCGCGCGTGGCGGCGAAGGAAGTGGGCGTAATTGAGGAATTTTCGGCTCGCTGAAGAGCACTGAAACGCGTCGATCAGCGTGACGCGGGCAACGGGCGGTACGCATTGAGGAATTTTCGGCTCGCTGAAGAGCACTGAAACCAAACAACGTCAACCACTCCGCCCCCGTCGCCAGAACGATTGAGGAATTTTCGGCTCGCTGAAGAGCACTGAAACTCAGCAGCGCGTCGTCTGCGGTTGATGTGACGCCGATTGAGGAATTTTCGGCTCGCTGAAGAGCACTGAAACGGATGCCCAACGCCCGCGCTTTGCTGACGAGCGCAAATTGAGGAATTTTCGGCTCGCTGAAGAGCACTGAAACCGCGGTTCTCTTCGGGGCAACGACGCTACTCCTCGCCGATTGAGGAATTTTCGGCTCGCTGAAGAGCACTGAAACTCATTCCGTTAAACACAGTGAGATAACGACTCGAAACATTGAGGAATTTTCGGCTCGCTGAAGAGCACTGAAACCGCGGTCAACCGTCTGCAACAGCGCGTCTAACGTCGGATTGAGGAATTTTCGGCTCGCTGAAGAGCACTGAAACCGTTGCAGCGCAGCGTCTGGTTGTACGCGGCAAAGTGATTGAGGAATTTTCGGCTCGCTGAAGAGCACTGAAACCGCAGACAGCGTGCGGGTGTCGCTCGAACTGGATTTATTGAGGAATTTTCGGCTCGCTGAAGAGCACTGAAACCGCCTCTGCCGCAATCGCGAGACTGGGGAAGACATACACGATTGAGGAATTTTCGGCTCGCTGAAGAGCACTGAAACCTCCGGCGGGCGGGCGTGATGTGCGACGTAATCTGAATTGAGGAATTTTCGGCTCGCTGAAGAGCACTGAAACTGAGGACGCGGCGCAGAACGACGAGTTGCGACAAGCATTGAGGAATTTTCGGCTCGCTGAAGAGCACTGAAACGGCAATAACTCCAGAGTGTGCCATATCCTAACCTCCATTGAGGAATTTTCGGCTCGCTGAAGAGCACTGAAACCGGCGACGTGAATGCCGGGGTAGGGTGCGGATTGAACGTATTGAGGAATTTTCGGCTCGCTGAAGAGCACTGAAACACGACGCGAATCGACCGCGCTGCGTCGCTCGTATTGTATTGAGGAATTTTCGGCTCGCTGAAGAGCACTGAAACGGCGAGCGCGGGGTGTTTGTGGTGCGGCACAACAACATTGAGGAATTTTCGGCTCGCTGAAGAGCACTGAAACCGGCGCGGGCGCGGTCAACCGCGAAGCGCATCTCCTCATTGAGGAATTTTCGGCTCGCTGAAGAGCACTGAAACTTACGGAGCAGCGTATCTGCTGCGTGATCCCGCCGATTGAGGAATTTTCGGCTCGCTGAAGAGCACTGAAACTTATCGGCTTGCCATATTTCGACATCGACGACGGCTAATTGAGGAATTTTCGGCTCGCTGAAGAGCACTGAAACTGGTCACGGTCACCGGCTCGATCGATGAGGATTTGCCGTATTGAGGAATTTTCGGCTCGCTGAAGAGCACTGAAACACAGTATACCGCGTAAAAGCGCGTTTGTCAAGAGGATTGAGGAATTTTCGGCTCGCTGAAGAGCACTGAAACGCGCCTTGGCGCGCGAAGGACGGTTCGTTTATGTTGAATTGAGGAATTTTCGGCTCGCTGAAGAGCACTGAAACAATCTCGCTTGACGAACGGCGTGACAGCAAACAAATTGAGGAATTTTCGGCTCGCTGAAGAGCACTGAAACTCGGCGAAATTGCGCCTTCACCACGTATGAAGTTCTCGTAATTGAGGAATTTTCGGCTCGCTGAAGAGCACTGAAACCCAGCATACTGCTGATGCTGCTCAGCATTCAGATTGAGGAATTTTCGGCTCGCTGAAGAGCACTGAAACCTACGATCTCGTACCGAG
>Ga0308407_1001462_pt1 | contig 12522 bp, 10 predicted proteins | sample HotsprSampleMSe2_FD_203476 | JGI IMG/M metagenome (GOLD analysis project Ga0308407, IMG submission 203476) | Hot spring phototrophic mat microbial communities from Mushroom Spring, Yellowstone National Park, Wyoming, United States - 20060911_MSe2 ...
GACGAAGCCAAACGCTTTCAAGAAGCTATCACGATGGCTTATCATACTTACCACGGCTTAGAAACGCGTATTGTACGCATTTTCAATACTTTCGGTCCTCGTATGCGTTTGGACGATGGCAGAGCCTTGCCCGCTTTTATGAGCCAAGCTCTCAATGGCGAGGATATTACCGTGTTCGGTGATGGCTCGCAAACGCGTTCGTTCTGCTATGTTGATGATTTGATTGAAGGCATTTATCGCTTGCTCCTTAGCGATTATGTGTATCCTGTAAATATCGGCAACCCCGATGAGATTACACTTTTGCAGTTTGCCCAAGAAATTTTAGAACTGACAGGCAGTAAATCAAAAATCGTGTTTAAACCACTGCCCAAAGATGACCCCAAACAACGCCGCCCCGACATCAGCAGAGCTAAGCAAATCCTCAACTGGGAGCCTCGTTTCTCACGCAAAGAAGGACTGAAAATTACTTTGGAGTATTTCAAAAAAATGCTTGGAAAGTAGCAAATGTATATCAAAAGTCCCTCTCCAAAGGAGAGGGATTTAGGGTGAGGTCAATTTTCAAATTGGGCGAAGAGCCTAAATCAGCAGTGTATTGGCGTAACAAAACGTCACAAGAAAGATTTGAAGCCGTAGAGTTCTACCGAAAGCAACTATATCATGAAACTACCCCAAGACTTCAAAGAGTTCTTAGAATTGTTAAACGAGAAAAAATAGAAAACCTCTAAAAAATGAACACCATTGAACAAACACTTGTTACGCATATATCGCAGGGATTTAAAGAAATTTTTGGCAAAACACTTGAAAATATTTCTCTACAAGAAACCAAAAAAGAATTTGAAGGCACACATACTTTCGTAGTGTTTCCTTTTACCAAAGAATTAGCCAAAAAACCCGTAGAGATAGCCGAAGCACTCGGTAGCTATCTACTTGCAAACTGCCCAATAGTAGAAAAATACAATGCCGTACAAGGTTTCTTGAATATCAGTTTGAAAGATGAAGTTTGGCTACAATTTTTTGAGGAAATTTACACAAAAAAGCAATTTCAGCTACCCAAACGCAACGAAAAAGTGGTAGTAGAGTATTCTTCGCCCAATACGAACAAACCTTTGCATCTGGGACATTTGCGTAATAATTTTTTGGGATATTCGGTTGCTAAAATTTTAGAGGCTTGCGGATATGAAGTGCATAAAACGCAAATTATCAACGACCGAGGCATTCATATCTGCAAATCGATGCTTGCTTACGAAAAATTTGGCAATGGCGAAACTCCCGAAAGCAGTGGCATCAAAGGCGACCACTTGGTAGGAAAATATTATGTTGCCTTTGACAAGCTCTATAAATCGCAAATTGAGGAACTCAAAGCACAAGGATACAGCCCCGAAGAAGCCGAAAAACAAGCCCCCGCTATTCAAGAAGCCCAAAAAATGCTCGTGGATTGGGAAAATGGCAACGAAAAGGTTATTGTCCTTTGGAAAAAAATGAACAAATGGGTACTTGATGGCTTTAATGAAACTTATCAAAAAATTGGCGTAGCCTTCGACTCTACTTATTACGAATCTGATACGTATTTGCTCGGAAAAGACATCGTTGAGGAAGGTCTATCCAAAGGTATTTTTTACAAAAAGCCCGACGGCTCAGTGTGGATTGATTTGACTGATGAAGGTTTAGATAATAAATTAGTGCTTCGTTCCGATGGTACTTCGGTCTATATTACGCAAGATTTAGGCACTGCCGAACTTCGCTACAAAGACCATAAAATGCAAAAAATGATTTACGTAGTAGGCAATGAGCAAGATTATCATTTTAAAGTTTTGTTCTTGATTCTGAAAAAGTTGGGCAGGAGTTATGCTGATGGCTTGCACCATCTTAGCTACGGAATGGTAGAATTGCCTTCGGGCAAGATGAAATCGCGTGAGGGAACGGTTGTTGATGCCGACGAACTGGTAGAGGAAGTAATCCAAATGGCAAAAGAGAAGACCATTGAAAAAATGCAGTCGGCGGGAACTTACGAAGGTTTCAACGAAACCGAGCAAGCAAAACTTTTTGAAATGATTGGCTTGGGAGCGTTGAAATATTTTTTGCTCAAAATAGACCCGCAGAAAAAGATGCTCTACAATCCTGCTGAGAGTGTAAGTTTCGAAGGCGATGCGGCACCGTTCATTCAGTACACACACGCACGTATTTGTTCGGTGTTACGAAAAGGCAGGGAAAGCACACAGATTGAGTGGCGAGGCAAATACACACATTTGCATCTTTTGGAAAGGAATTTGATATATTTGTTGGGAAATTATCTGAATGTTTTGCAACTTGCCGCCGAGCGTTATGCTCCGTATTTGGTGGCTCAATATGCGTATGAGTTGAGCAAGACATACAGCAGTTTTTATGCTGAATGTTCTATTTTGAAGGCAGAAAGCAACGAAGCAAAAAGTTTTCGTTTAGCACTTTCGGATTTGGTCGCTCAAACAATTCGAGAGGCAATGGCAGTGCTTGGAATAAGTGTGCCTGAGAGAATGTAGAGGATTGTAATCAAGAAATGATACTTTGAGCTACTTCAAAAAAATATTTCATAACGATTTCATAGCCAATACGATATTTGGTCTTTTCACGAAGGCTGTAAGTTTTGCTGTTCCTTATTTAATTGTTACGCCTTATTTGGTTCGTGTTTTGGGTGAAGGTCAATTTGGACTAATTTCTTTTTCTACAAGTTTCGTTTCTTTATTTTTTCCGATTGCAGAGTATGGTTTTATGCTCACAGCCCCACGCAGTTTATCTTTGTATCAAAATAACTTATATGAAGTTGGCAAAATTATCTCAAATGTTGTTTTAGCCAAAGTATTATTAGGATTTTGTAGTTTTACCATAGTATTGTTCTTGATTTTTTTTGAAAAAAGACTTTCCGAAAATATTACCTTACACTTTTTCTCCCTCTTACTACTTTGGGGACAAGTGCTTATGCCTTCTTGGGCGTATCAGGGTTTGGGGGTATTAAAGAAATTTGTAGGCTACACGTTGATTCTTAACATTACTTATGTTTTATTCATCACAATTTTCATTCGTTCTCCAAAAGATTTCCTTTATGTAAATTTGGGGCAGGCTCTTATTGCCATTGCTGTTTATTTGGTTGCTTTGGGAAATATTGTTTTTCCAATTCAAAAGTATTTGAATTTTTCTTTGAAAGGTGCTTTTGAAGAAATTAGAAATGGTTTTTTTTTCTTTCTTACCAACTTGCTTCATTTTGTGTTCATTACTGCTAATATAGTAATTTTAGGTTTTTTCGTATCGGGTAAGCAGTTAGATAATTACAGCTATGCAGAAAAAATCTATATGATTTTTCGTATTGTATCAGGAATAATTTATCAAATGGCATATCCAAAAGTATTTTTACTGAAAGAACATTCTCCAAAGGCGGCTAATGATTTTTTAATCAAACTTTTTTTTGCAATCCTGCTAATTTTTGTGATAGTTAGCAGTGTATTATTTTGGCAAGCAGAGTTTATTATCAAACTATTTACAGGAAAACAAAACGTAGAAGCCGCTGAACTGTTGAAAATTTTATCTTTTTCGTCTTTGATATATGCTTTGAGCGTACCTGTAAGTCAAAAAATTTTAGTTTTTTATAGTAGCAAGATATTCACTTTGATACTGTTTTTGGTTGTTTTATTCAATATTGGTGTAAATTTGTATACTGTTCCGTTGTATGGTGCAAAAGGTACAGCCACAACTTTGTTGCTTACTGAGGCATTTTTTTTAATTTTGTCAACTATTTATGTTTTGATAGCAAATAATTTAGAAAAAAAGAATGGATAATTTAAAATGTATTTTGTAGAAAGCAAAGAAGTGAAAGTGTTAGAAAAGTTAGATGCAAAAGTTCTGACTGATTTGTACAAACAAAGGGCAAAAGTTGATGTAAAGCGTTTCTTTAATCAAGAAACTATCAGCTTATGTCAATGTAATTCTTGCGAGCTGATGTTTTATCATCCTATCGTTTTGGGAGATGGGAAATTTTACGAAGACCTACAAAACTATGAGGGTTATTACTTGGAAGAAAAATCCGATTACATTGAGGCAAAAAAATATATTACCAGTGCAGATGAGGTTTTGGAAGTTGGTTGTGGGGCGGGTTTTTTTACCAACTTTATTAAACCTAAAAGCTATACAGGTTTAGAATTTAACGATAAAGCCATTCGCCTTGCACAAGGCAAAGGATTGAATGTAAAAAAACAATTTTTGCAAGAACACGCTACCGAGAATATGGAAAAATATGATGTAGTTTGTTTTTTTCAGGTGCTTGAACACGTAGAAAACCCCAAAGAATTTCTACAAGATGCTCTAAAATGTTTGAAAAAAGGTGGAAAGCTGATTTTTGCCGTGCCTGCTGAGGATAGTTTTAATGGAAAAGCCATCAATGCCTACCTAAATATGCCTCCTCATCACGCCACAAGGTATCCTGACAGAACTATGAGAAAAATTTCAGAACTATTTAATTTACAATTACTTGATATCATATACGAACCTATCCAAGCTATTCATAAAGAGTTTTGTATCAAAGTTAATCTCTTTAAAAAAATCAGAAAAATATTTGGTATGCCCCATAAAAGTTTAGATAATGGTTTGTTTAGCAATTTGCTTTATGTATTTGTGTTTATCGTAAGCAAAATCATCAAACCATTTAAAAATTTCAAGGATATAAAAGGAGTTTCAGTAATAGCCATTTATCAAAAAATAAAATGAAATTAAGTTTCTCTTTAAAGCAAATAAAAAAAAGATTTGTTTTTTTGATTTTTATTTTTTATACTCTAAACAACACTATTTTTGAGAGACAATATTTTTTCAACGAGGTTCTTTCAGCAATTGGTTTTGCTGTCTTCTTGAAAATCTGTTTGAAGCGAAATGGTATCTTGTTTTTCCCTAAAAACGAGATTACACGACTTTTAGCGTTTTTTTGGGCTTTGTGCATACTCTACATTTTTATTTCTGTACTTTTTAAAACTAATTGGTACTTTTATTTTAGGCATTGGTCTATTTTTTATTCTACATTTATTTTCTTTATCGGATTTTTTTGGAAAGATGAATTCTTGAAATTTATGCAAAAAATCCGTAAATGGCTTACTGGTATAATTTTATATTTTATTCCTGCGTATCCTCCCTATTATATGGGACGTGTTTTAGACAGATACTCTGCTGCAGTATTTTTCCCATTTTTTTTCAAAAAAATAAATTCTTCAAAATATTTAATTTTGTTATTGCTTAATATTCTGTATGCTTATTTTTTTCAATCTCTTACAGGAACGATGATTGCCATCATTATATTTGTTGTTTTAACCTTACCAAGTTATGCCTATTTCAGATTGCTTTTTTTGGTGAGTCTTGTGTCGTTCTTAATGCTTTTTATTTCTCAAATACCTCATTTTGTAAAATATAAAGAAGGTTCTGCGGGCAATCATTTATTTGGAAATTTAAGTTATGTATATCGGGATAGCAAAATTTTGCAAATAGACCCCAACTCCTCATGGCGTATGGTGTATTGGTATAGAGTAGTAGTTGAGAAATTTCCTGAAAATCTTTTAGGTATAGGTTTTGGAACGCCTTATTTGCCTTACGTTGAGGGTAGAGATACTGCTGATAGCAACTACGACGATAAACACGATGCTCACACTACGGGTGCTCACAATACCTATGTTACAATTTTTGTACGATTAGGCATCGGCGTCTTGTTTTTCTTTTTTGCTTTATACACTGCTATACTCAAAGAATTTTATAGGTTTAAATTTTATTATCTTAAAAATAATCATATAATATTTTTCATAGGCTTTTTTACTATTTCTATAATTGGCTTATTCAATCCTACTTTGGAAACTCCTACCTACTCGGGAGTTTATTGGTTTTTTCTTGGGCTTGTGGCAAAATCTATTCACGAAAGACGTTTGACAAATGAAAATCCTCCAAATACATAACCAATACACCAAAAAAGGTGGAGAAGATACCACAGTTGCCAATGAAAAAAGCTTACTTTTGGCCAAAAGCCATCAAGTAGAACAGCTTTTTTTTGACAACGGACAAATCAAGGGAATCGAGAAGATGAAAATTCTCTACAAAAGTATTTACAACCAAAACAGTACAAAGATTTTAAGAGATAAGATTCAAGATTTTCGACCCGACATTATTCATGTACACAATTTATTTTATGTAGCTTCGCCTGCTATTTTGTACGAAGCTCAAAAAAATAAAGTTCCTGTTGTACTGACAATTCAAAATTTTAGGCTTATTTGTTCGGGTTCGCTTTTGCTTCGCAATGGACAAGTTTGTGAGCTTTGTACGCAAAAAGTCTTTCCATTTTCGGGCATCAAACACAAATGTTTTCAAAATTCGGCTCTCAAAACAGCTCAACTTACTTTCACTACGGGTATTCATAAAATTTTGGGAACTTGGCGAAACAAAGTTGATGCATACATTACACTCACTGATTTTGTCAAGAAAAAATTGATTCAATCTTCATTGCAGTTGCCCGAAAGCAAAGTTTTCGTAAAGTCTAATTTCACCGAAGACAAAGGCTGGGCATCCGCCGAAAGTAGAGATAACTTTTTTCTTTACGTAGGTAGGCTATCTCACGAAAAAGGTATAAGAACCCTATTAGAAGCGAGCAAACAAATAGATTTTCACTTAGAAATTATAGGCGATGGTGAAATGAGGAAAATGGTACAAGCATTTGCACAGCAAAACCCAAATATCATTTATCACGGTTTTCAGGGACAGGATTTTATTTTACAAAAAATGAAATCTTGCAAAGCTCTTTTGTTTCCCTCTATTTGGTACGAGGGAATGCCTCTCACTTTATTAGAAGCCTTTTCCACAGGGACACCAGTTATCATTTCGGATATAGACAATTTGAATGAAATGGTAAGCAATCAGTACAATGGTCTGCATTTTAAAACAGGAAATAGCAAAGATTTAGCCGAAAAAATTTACTATTTTCAGCAAAATGCAAGCTCTACTTTTTACGAAAATGCTCGGAAAACCTACGAAGAAAAATACAATCCTGAAAAAAACTATCTAAGATTGTTAGAAATATACAATCGGGTACTTAACAAGTAAAGGTATAAATTTAAGCCCAAATTTACAATTAGTTCAAAACACACATTTTTCTGTACGTTGAGCGTAGCCGAAACGTACAGAAAAAGTAAATTCTAAATGTAAATTGTGTTTTATCTAAGAAACAGCAAGTTTTTGTTTTTGAACCTGCTCGTTTATCCAAGCGTAGGTTTTTGCTATACCTTCGCGTAGGGTCATTGAGTAATCCCAACCTAATTTTTCTCTAATGAGTTTGTTATCGGAGTTTCTACCTCTTACACCTACAGGACCAGGTATGTTTTTGATAGTAAGTTTTTTACCTGCAACTTCCATTACTAATTGAGCAAGCCCATTGATAGAAATCATCTCTTCGGAGCCGATATTGACAGGTCCGGTAAAATCGGAGTCCATCAGGCGGCGAACAGCCTCGATACACTCGTCTATGTAGAGAAAAGAACGGGTCTGCTTGCCATCACCCCAAACTTCTATGTAAGTTCCGTCTTCGGCTTCGGCAACTTTTCTGCACATTGCGGCAGGAGCTTTTTCTTTGCCCCCTTGCCAGGTGCCTTCGGGTCCGAAAATATTATGAAAACGAGCAATACGTACCGCTAAGCCATAATTACGATAATATGCTAAAAATAATCTTTCACTAAATAGCTTTTCCCAACCATATTCGCTATCGGGGGCAGCAGGGTAGGCAGAGTCTTCCGAACATTTAGGATTGTCGGGGTCTTCTTGGTTATAGGCAGGGTACATACAAGCCGAAGAAGAGTAAAAAATTTTCTTGATGCCCATTTTCACAGCCAAATCAGCAATATTGAGATTGATAGTAGCAGAATTGTGCATTACATTGGCATCATTTTCACCTGTGAAAATGTACCCCGCACCGCCCATATCGGCAGCTAACTGATACACTTCATCAATGCCTTGAAGAACCTCTTTGCAAACCTGTACATCTCTCAAATCTCCAATTACAAACTCATCGGCAGGGAGTTGTGTGTATTCGTGATGTTTCAAATCTACACCACGTACCCAGAAACCTTCTTTTTTCAATCGTTTTACTAAATGACCACCTATGAAGCCACCAGCTCCGCAAACTAAAATTTTTTTCATGCTTTTTTTACATTAAGAAACTCCAAAAAATTTAGATATATGAATTTAGGAACAATATGCAAATAACGCTTGTACAATCTTTTTGGCTCCATACAAAGCCTGAAAAACCATTCCATACCGATATTTTGTATCCAACGGGGTGCTTGCCGAACACGGTCGGTGTGGAAATCAAAAGCCGCTCCCACGGTAACAATGAAATGACATTGCAAAAACGGTGCTAAACTTGCTGCGAAATATTCTTGTTTCGGTGTGCTTAGCCCAATCCATACCACATCGGCTCTCGATTGCTTGATTTTTTGAGCAAGCTCCTGCATTTCACCTGCGTTCATTTCGCGAAAAGGCGGACAAAACGTGCCTACAATATTATGATTACCGAATTTTTGCTCACATTTTATTTTAAGTTCTTCAGCTACGCCTTCTTTTCCTCCACATAGGAAATGTTTTATTGAGGTGGATGCCGTTGCTTTCATCGTTTCGGCAAAGAAACCAGGTCCGTAGCAGCGTTGCATTTTTTTCGCACCTTTGAGCCGCCCAATCCAAACACTGGGCATTCCATCAGGCAAATTCCAAAAAAAACTCGTAAGAAGTTGCTTAAAACGGCTATCTTCTTGAGCTAAAACCAAACCATGAGCCCCTGTAGCACTCACACATCTATTTTGAGGTGTTTCTTCTTGACAAATTTTTATCAAATCGGTTACGGCTGTTGTAATATCATACTTGTAGAGCGGGACCCCCAAAATATTTACAGAATTATCCACTTTTTTTCGCAAATTTATATCTTTGACCCTAAAAATCCAAAATTCGTTGCAAGATGTTTTTTCAGAAACTCAAAAACTACTTTCAGGTTACTCAACCACAAGTCGCTATTCACGAAACGTTGATAGCTTTGATTTTACTTACACTACCTTTTTATGTGCCTGCACCTCGCAACATAGCTTGGGTAATTGTAGGGGCAAATGCTCTTGGAGCTGTCATTTTTCAAAAGCAATACCGAAATTTTTTTTGGAAAAGCAAAACTATTTTTTTTGTTGTTTCATTTTTTTTGTTTTGGCACTTCATAGGGCTTATTTATACTGAAAACACAACTTGGGGCTGGTTTCTGATAGGTTTGCTCGTACCATTTTGGGCAATTAGCCTTAGCTTTTTGGTATTTCCGATGTCCAAAGAGACCTTAAAAATATATTTAAAATTTTTTTTGACAGGAGTTTTGGCTTTTGTGCTACTTTTGCAGGCGAGGGCATTTTACAAAGCTTTTTTACACATAGGAGAGCCAAATTTTCAGTGGAAAAGCTACTTTTTTTACCACAATTTTACAGCTTTTCGTTCCGAGCCTACCTATCTTTCTATCCTGATTTGCTTGGCTTGTTTCATTTTGATGATAGACTTTTTGTATGAAGAAAAATTTTTAGGACTGAAAAAATTACCCAAAATAGGATTTTTGTTGTTTTTGAGCATAACCTTGCTACTGATTTCGTCGCGTATGCAAATTGGTATCTTAATGTTGGGGGGAATGTTTTTACTTTTTGAGTATCTTAGCAAGAAATATTCACTTGCAAAAAGTATTGTTATTGTGTTGCTATTTTTTGGAATTTTTTCAGCAATAGCTTTTATCGTACCTTATACACGCGAGCGTATAGAATACATTTTGAACCCCAAAGAAAGAATTGATTTAGACAAACAAGCAGACCATTCTTTGGGCAGAAATTGGGACGGAGCAAGTTTGCGTTTTGCTAAATGGCAATGTGCCAAAGAATTGGTACAAAGAAATTGGTTTTGGGGGGTAGGCACAGGCGATGGACAAGACGAATTGCAAAAAATTTATGAAGAATATAAGTTTTATTTTGCCTCTCAATACAACCGCTACAATGCACATAATCAGTTTTTGGATACTTGGATTGCTTTGGGCGTAGTAGGCATCATTAGCTTTTTAAGTCTTTTTTTTGTTCCTTTGATAGGAGCTTGGCAGAGCAAAGACTATCTGCTTTTGTGCATATTGGTAGTGTTTTTACTTTCGGCAGTGAGCGAATCGTACCTGCAAAGAAATCTTGGTGTGGTAATGCTGGCTATTTTTTATGGATTAGGAGTAGCTTGGCAGAAAAACAGAAAGACTGATGCGATAAAGTAGCATCAGCCTTTGTTTTTGTTACTTTGGAATTCTGAAAACTTGTCCTACTTTGATTATATCGGGGTTAGGACCGATTACATCTTTGTTGGCTTCGTAGATTTTCATATATTCGGCACCGTTTCCGAGCAGTTTTTGAGCAATGCCCCAAAGCGTGTCGCCAGGCTGTACGGTATAGGTACTTTCGGCTTCTTGGGCGGCTTTTTCTTCGGCAATCTCCAAACCTGTAATGATTTTAGTAAGTCCATCTACATTCTGCACATCAGCCAGAACATCTTTTTTAGCTTCGGCAGTAGGCACTTCGCCACGAATGGTAACTTCTGTGCCATTCACAATAACTTCCAAGTTTTTCACTCTGCCCGCAACGGCATTCTCTACTTTTTCTTTGAGGGCTTTTTCGCCCATTTCTTTGAGGTTGAGCATAGGTTTGCAAATTTAATAAATGAATAATTTTTTTGTTAAGTTTAAAAATAAAAATATGATTTGCAAACGTTTTGGTAGATTATTTTTTAGAATTTAGTCAATACCATTAAATAGACGCTCCCAACGAATTTTTTTGAACCATTTGGCTCGGCTTTCCCACGACATCCAGATAAATAGAGCCTTCCCAACGACGTGGTCGGCAGGGACAAAACCCCAATAGCGTGAGTCCAAAGAATTATGGCGGTTATCGCCCATCATAAAGTAATAATCTTGCTTGAAAGTATAACTTTCAACAGGCTTGCCGTCTATTAGAAGCTGTTTTTCAGTGAGTTCTATTTGTTTTTTATCATAGCCTTCAAATTCAGCAATCGTAAAGCCGTAAAGAGCAAGAGTATTTTCGTTGATAAGAATACTTGCTCCTTTTTTGGGTATCCAAAGAGGTCCGAAATTATCTCTGTTCCAATTAAATTTGGGACTATGTGGAAAAACAGGATACACGCTTTCGCCTGCAACCACTTCGCCTCTGCCTCTGTCGTTGAGAATTACCATTGCCGATTCTTCTTTCTTGCCTTCGGGCATTACAAGCATTTCTACTTTTACAACCTGAGGTAATTTTTTCAAAGCCTCTACGGTTTTTTCGTTGAGATAGCCAATGTATTTGTTTTGTGAGGGGAAATATTCTATGTCAGGGTTTTCGCCATCTTCTGCGGTAAAAAGTCCTAACTCGTCAAAGACCTCTTCGGGGATTTCATCTTTCACCTGAACGCTATATGTGTATTGTACTTTTTCGTGATTTTTGAAAGGTTTGCCATTAACAAAAACTTTGGCATTTTTGATAAGAATGGTATCGCCCCCAACGGCAATGCAACGTTTGATATAATTAGTACGTAAATCAACAGGGTAGCGGCGTTGTTTGTCCTCAAAACCAGGGTAGTTGAACACTACGACATCTCCACTTTTCACTTCCGAAAGATGTGGCAGACGATACTGCGGCAGTTGTATCCAATCCAAATACGAGGGTAATTCGGTGAACCAAATTTTTTGATGCGTCAGTGGCACTTGTAGAGGGGTTTTGGGGGTTCTTGCTCCGTAATGCAATTTGCTTACAAACAGAAAATCACCTGTCATCAGCGAACCTTCCATTGAGGGCGTAGGGATTGTATAGGCTTCGAGCAAAAGCCAACGCAAAAAAGTCGCCACCACTACCGCAAAAACAATGGCATCTATCCACTCACGTAGTTTTGATTTTTTAGGCTTCGGATTGTTTTCGTTATTTTTTTTCTTGAAAAATGGAAATTTCATAATAGCCAGAAAAGTTATTTTGCAAAGTTGTGCTTCAAACTTAAAAACAGATTTTTAGAATAGTTTATTGTGCTTGAAAACAATTAAGTTGCAAATTTACTATTTTTTTGATGCTTGTTGCTTTTTGTGTCAAAAATTCTACAAAATATTTCCTTAGTGGCTGTCGAATGTATTAAGATATGGATAAAATCGCTGAAATTTACACGTAAATTACATTCGTAAATGCAACAGGGCTGAAAATTATCCAAAGTTTTACATAAATTTGCACTGAAAAGACAAAGACATAGAATTTCGTTCATAATTTATTATTCATCATTTTTCCACTATTCAGAATGCGGACTATTGTTGTTACAGGCGGCACCAAAGGCATAGGCAAAGCCATCGTAGAAAAATTTGCTCAAGAAAAGTTTTATATTCTCACTTGCTCGCGTAACGAAAAAAACGTAAGCGATTTGCTCACAGAAATTCGTTCTAAATACAAAGACTGCCAAATC
>Ga0308407_1001471_pt1 | contig 12467 bp, 7 predicted proteins | sample HotsprSampleMSe2_FD_203476 | JGI IMG/M metagenome (GOLD analysis project Ga0308407, IMG submission 203476) | Hot spring phototrophic mat microbial communities from Mushroom Spring, Yellowstone National Park, Wyoming, United States - 20060911_MSe2 ...
AAAACACCACCACCCGCTGCCGTGTGCGCTGCCGCCCTTGCCCCTGCATCCTGCCCAGCGCTGTGCTACAATACCGGCAGACCCACCTACCACAGCAAGGAGGAACTGCGATGACCCATCCTACTGCTACTGCACCTGCACCGCTCCCCGAAGAAGACCCCTTCCGCTACGGCTGGCGCTACGTCCGTCGGCCTACCCCCGACGACCCCGACCACCTCGAACCGGTGCCGCTCACCCTCGAGGACGTGTTGCACCCCGAAGTGGGAGACTTCATCGTGCACAGTGACCGTCACGAAACCGACCGGATGTACCTCACGGCGGTGCTGCGCGCCCGGCTCGAAGCGCACGGGCGGGCTATCGTGCTGAGCGACGTGCGGGTGGCGTGGGACGTGCCCGACCTGCGTCCGCACGGGCCGGACGTGATGGTCATTCCGGGACTGCGCGAGCGGCGCGACTGGAGCACGTTTGACGTGGCGGAAGAGGGGGTGCGACCGGCGTTGATAATTGAAATCACCTCGCCGGAGACGCGGGAGAACGACGTGGTGTGGAAGGTGGCGCACTATGCACGAGCGGGGGTGGCGCAGTATGTGATTGTGGACAACGTTGGACGGCGGGGGGAGCGGCAGCTCCGGTTCCTCGATTACCGGCTGGTGGGGGACACCTACCGGCTGCAACCCACGGATGAGCGGGGGTGGGTGTATCTGGAGCTGGCCGACCTGTGGGTGGGGGTGGAAGGCGACCACGTGGTGTGCTATACCGACGACGGCACGGCGTTTGGCGACTACGCGACAGTGGTGCAGCAGGCGGCAGAAGCTGAGGCGCGAGCGCGACAGGAAGCGGCAGCACGGGCGGAGGCGGAAGCGCGAGCACGACAGGAAGCGGCAGCGCGGGCGGAGGCGGAAGCACGAGCGCGAGCAGCGGAAGAACAGGCCCAACGCGAAGCAACAGCGCGGGCCGAGGCGGAGGAACAGGCTCAGCGGGAAGCAGCAGCGCGGGTCGAGCTTGAAGTCCGTCTGCGTGAGTTAGAGGCCGAGTTGCGACGGTTGCAGGGGTTGGCGTAGGTACGTACCACAATCAGACATTGTGGCGATAAAGAGAGGGAACTTGACAAGGAGCCGAATAGCTAGAGATGCAGGAGATGCAGTACTGGCAAGAAAATATTCAAACTCATTCTCGATATTGTTTTCGAGAGACGAAAGAGATTAGGCAATACACGGTATGTAGCTCTGCCTGCTTCCTCTATTGCTTACCCCGATATTACAACGAGTCACGGGGGGCCTGTTATGACTTTCAGCGATGAGCTGTCTGACGTATGTATCGTAACGATAACGAGGTAAGACGGTCGTTCCACACTCAGGTGTGCTACATCTATTTTCTGGCGTAGCGATACATGGTATCTCAGGTTTCATCTGCTTGTTCGTAGTCGTTAGGGAGAACCGAGACATTGAGCGACAGTGTGCGAAGTGCGACTTGCATATCCTGAAGCTGTGCTTCAATCTGATCCAGAGCTTTGAGATCGCCAGCACGAGCCGCCGTGAGAGCGGCATTGATATGATCTTGAATCGCATTCAAGTGTTTGACACTACGTTTACGATGCACTTCGAGATCGGCAGCATAGATGGCAAGCGAAATATGGCAGGCAACCAGTTCAAGCAGATTGAGATGCGAGCTGTCGAAACGACGGCTACGGGTTGTAGTAACGGTGATAGCACCAAGTAAGCGCGATCCCCAGCGTAGCGGCGCAGCCATTGCACACCGCGTCGGTGCATCGATCTCGTGTGTACGTAATGATAGCCAGCGTCGATCAGCTTCAGTTTCATCGATGATCAGCGGTTGCCCTTCGCGCAATACCAGACCGGCAAACCCCTGATCGCGCACTTCGCGGGCACGCTCAGGGGTCGCTATGTGACCATTACTGAGGATCAGCAGCGGTGTTTCCTCGTTATCAAGCGGGATCAACAACAGTGATGCCCGTTCACCACCAACCATCGCAGGTACCTGCGTGGCGAGCTGTAGACCGAGGTGGAGTGGATCGGCAGTAGCACTGATGACCAGACGACCAAAATGCAACAGTTGGTCGAGAGTATCAGCGTGCGCACGAGCCTGGTTGAGATACTGATCGAGCTGTCCTTGTAGCGATGATTGTTCAAGAACAGCACCGACAATTTGCCCAAGCGCGGTGAGCAGTTCGCGATCATCGCTATCAAACGGTGGGTTAGCGCGCGTCACTTCGATGCGACCGACAACACGGCGCCCGATAGTGATTGGGCCAACCAGCATGGTCGGCGCGTGCGAACGCAAGCTGCCGGTACCAGCAGGCACAACAATATCGACCTTATCGGCCAACAGCCATTCGCCACACAGATCGCGAAGCATTGGCAAAGGATCGGATTGGCGAGCAGTTGTGAAAAAAGCGCCTACCGTCATTAATGCGTTGCGCAGACGAGCAGCCCGGCGCTGAGCAGTAACGAGTTGAGTTGCAATATCAGATGTTGTCACGGCCACTCCTGATCTGAGAACAAACACCTGCTGCGTATCAATTACGATCATACCACGATGCCGGATAAATAAAGATGACAAACCCGGCATCGTAGATTACAGTTCACGCATCAAGTGGTTCAGCAGGGCGGGGTTCCTCGATGGTGAGGACACCACCGCGATGGAAGACAAGCTGGCCGTTCTCGACATCCACCTCAATCAGATCGCCTGGTCGGAAGTTCCCTTTCAGCAACTCACGCGAGATAGGGGTTTCGAGCAATCGCTGAATTGTGCGGCGGAGTGGTCGCGCACCAAAGACCGGGTTGTATCCTTCCTGAACCAGGTACTCTTTGGCAGCCTGGGTCAGGGTAAGGCCGATCTGTTGTTCGCGCAAACGCTCGACCAGTTCGGCAACCTGCAACTCAACGATCTTGGTCAGATCATCCATTGAGAGCGGATGGAAGAGAATAATCTCATCGATTCGGTTGAGAAATTCGGGCCGGAATGTCTGTCTAAGCGCCTCATCAACCTTCTTCCGCGCCTCGCGCATATCGAAGACTTTTGCGCCTCGGCTACCGACACTGAAGCCGATCCCGCCACCCTGCAAATGCTCAGTACCAGCGTTGCTGGTCATGATAATGATTGTATTGCGGAAATCGACCGTTCGCCCCTGACCGTCGGTCAGCCGACCATCTTCGAGCACCTGTAACAGTGCATTAAACACATCACGATGAGCTTTTTCGATCTCATCGAAGAGTACCACCTGATAGGGACGGCGACGGATGCTCTCGGTCAACTGACCACCTTCGTCATAACCGACATAACCAGGTGGGGCACCGATCAAGCGACTCACAGTGTGACGCTCTTGGTATTCGCTCATGTCGATGCGGGTCATTGCCTCTTCGCTATCGAACATAAATTCGGCGAGGGCTCGCGCTAACTCGGTCTTACCGACACCGGTAGGACCAACGAAGAGGAATGAACCAATGGGACGACGTGGGTCGCGCAGACCTGAACGTGCCCGACGGATCGCATCGCTGAGCGCAACAATAGCCTCATGTTGCCCGATAACCCGTTCGTGCAGCCGTTCCTCCATGTGGATCAGCTTCTCACGTTCGGTCTCGAGCATTCGACTTACCGGCACGCCCGTCCAACTCGAAACGATTTGGGCCACGTCCTCTTCATCAACAACCTCATCAAGATTGTTACGCGCCAGCCATTCACTACGTTCTGCTTCAAACTGGCTTTGCAGGGCGAGATAGCGAGCACGTAAGAGAGCGGCTCGCTCGTAGTCACGGCGAGCGCCAGCCTCTTCCTCTTCAGCCTGTAAGCGCTTCAGCTCTTCTTCCTTTGCTCTTAGTTCGGGCGGCATCGAGAAGATGTCGATGCGGAGCTTGGCGCTGGCTTCATCGATCAAATCGATAGCCTTATCGGGCAAGAAGCGATCATTAATATAACGATTCGATAGCTGCACCGCCGCTTTCAGCGCTTCATCGCTGATGGTCAACTGGTGATGCTCTTCATACCGCTTACGCAAACCGCGTAACATTTCGATGGTTGTCTCTGGATCCGGTTCTTCCACGAAGACCGGTGAGAAGCGCCGTTCAAGCGCAGCATCCTTCTCAACGTGTTTGCGGTACTCGTCGATAGTAGTAGCACCGATCACCTGAATTTCACCACGCGAGAGAGCCGGTTTTAGCATATTCGAGGCATCAATGCTACCGGTGGCTGCACCAGCCCCGACAACCGTGTGCAGCTCATCGATGAAGAGGATGATGCGCCCTTTCGCATTGCGCACCTCGTCCATAACAGCCTTGAGACGCTCCTCGAACTCACCGCGGAACTTAGAACCGGCCACCATTCCGGCCAGATCGAGCGCCAGTAGCTTACGGTCGCGTAGCGTTGGAGGCACATCACCACGTGCGATACGTTGTGCCAGGCCCTCAACAATCGCCGTCTTGCCAACACCGGTCTCACCGACCAGTACCGGATTATTCTTGGTACGACGCGACAAAATGCGGATGACCCGTGCGATCTCCGCTTCCCGGCCAATGACTGGATCGAGCTTGTCTTCACGAGCCAGCTCGGTCAAATCGACGCTATATTTCGTCAGTATCTCGTAGCGGTTCTCTGCTGACGGATCATCGCTGCGCTGATTACCACGAATATCCATCAACACCTGGTAAATCCGCTCCTGATCAATCTGATAACTCTGCAAAATCCTTGCCGATGGGCCATCGCGTTCGTTGGTTAGCGCAATCAGCAGATGGTCAAGGCCAACATACTGATCACCCAAGCGATTGGCCTCTTCCTCGGCTCGCTTTACCAACCGTTGGGTACGCGGTGTAATGTACACCTGCGTGCCCGTTCCATAAGGGCTAAGAATTTTAGGCAACTTTTCTAGCTCACGCTCGACACGACGGGCAACCTCTTGTGGATCGACGTTGAGTCGTGTCAAAGCTCGAACCGCCAGACCGTCGCGCTGACGGAGCATCGCCAGAAAAAGATGCTCGACATCGAGCTGCGAATGCTGATGCTCCTGCATAATCTCTTGCGCAATATGGAAGGCGTTTTGCGCTTTTTCGGTAAATCGCTCCAGTCTCATTGCAGTCCCTCTATGTTGTCCGCCGGATGGCGGGTGTGCAGATCACAACATTGATCTGCTTTGGTAGTATAGCACAGGAACAATGTCAAAACAGGGGAAGAGTGTATGATTTGTGTAAGAGGCACCAGGCCTGAACGGGTGGACATTGTCGCAGAGGCCACGCTCGTCTCTACGCCTTGGGTTGCATTTCAGGTATGCGTGGATGGTCTCCGCACGACTCATTGATATTCACTTTGGCGCTTATCGGGAACTACCACTATGGGAGCAATTATGAGACAGCGGCTTCGACACTTATCGCACGATGTTTGGTTCATCATTGGCGTGATGCTAGTGGGGATGGTTTGTGCTGGTCTGGCAGGCCTGATTTCTCCGGCAGGATTGATCGATATTGGGACAACGTATGCCCAACCGTACATCGAGGGTTTTCACGGGCTAGAACGGAATCAACGATTCTCATACTCGTTTACCAAGGATGAGGCTCGTGCCTCCTTCCCCGGTATTGGATCGAGTTGGACAACATTGATTATTCGTGCCAGCGGATACCGACCAGAAGGTGTGTCATCGGCTGAGTTGGTGATCGACACCCAAGAGATTGAACCGATAAAGGTAAGCCTACGCAGTGATATTGCTCGTTACTACATTCTCTTGCCGCCCGGTGATGATGATCTGAACATCCATCTTACCAGCTCAACGTTTACCACTCCTAATGATCCCCGGCAATTAGGCGTGGTTATCGATTGGATCGCGGCGTATCAGTTGGAGTACGGCTGGCCATTCTGGCAAGCCATTCATCTGGCGCTGATTGGTGGTTTGGGATACTGGCTCTTACGACGCCTGGCTGTCGAGCGCGCACTGGCAAGTGTGATCGTGGTAACCGTCCTGATCACTCTGGGGGGGTTATTGGCCACTTTCCGTATCTGGTGGGCTATCTTTACACCAATGCTATGGGGACTCCTCGTGGGGTTACATGTCTGTTTAGGTCCATTGCGGAGCTTCACCCGTTTTGCATTTGCCCGTGGTGGCGAAACGTTGCCGCAGTGGCATGAAATGTGGCTCTGGCGCATTGTATTGCTGGCAGCGTTGATCAAGATTGGTGGTGTCATCTATCCCCAGACCATTGTCTACGATGAACGCTGGCATGTACCGCGCACGCAGTTAGTTCTTGACGGACGCTTCATGGAGCTTGTTGTACCGAGTAGAGTCACCTTGCTTGGCGAGACGGTCGGCTTCGAGGGTGGACATTTTCCCTACTCGCCGCTCTGGTACCTCATTACGGCCCCATTTGGCTTGATTGGCATCGATCTGGGTCTGGCGTCGAATGTGTTAAATACAGCACTCGACGTTTCACGCAGTCTGTTCATTGCGTACATCGCCCTCCGTCTGTTCGGACGACCGGGATTGGCGGTAGCAGCAGCCGGTTGCTATCATCTCTTGCTGATGCCATATTTTCTGATTTCGTGGGGAAACTGGCCCACTCAACTGGGACTCTGGGGCACGCTGGTACTGATTGCAGTTGTTCTGGCCTACGACGATCAGCCCGGCGAGCGACGGGCATTGTGGGGCGTTGCAGCCGCCGCAGCGCTGGCAATGCTTACATATACGGTAGTGGGAATCATGGCGTTTACAATGATGGGTATCTACGCTCTGTTTGAGCTGATCCGGCGTGAGACGAAAGCAATACAACGGGGTAAGCTGTTGCTGTTGGGTCTGGCTATCGCCGAGGGGATAGCATTTGTTATCTATCACGTGTGGTATGTACCGGTGATCGTCACCGAGACATTGCCGGCTATCAGCTCCGCCCTCAGTCAACGAGTGGTGCGCGCCGAAGCATCGCCGCTGCCCACACCGGCTATTGATGGGGCGTATATGTTTAACCATCTGACCTGGCCGGGTATTGTGCTGATTGTCGGTGGAGCAATTCTGGCATGGTCGGCTGCGCGCCGTGCGCATGGATTGCTCTTCGGCTGGTGGGCAGTGCTCGTGCTCTACTCGCTCGTGAGCTGGAACATTGCCGATATGATCCTCAAGCAGGTCTTCTTTATGCTGCCGCTAGCAGCGCTGTGTATGGCGCTGGCATTAGAGTGGCTTTGGAAGCAGTGGTGGATCGGTCGTACAGCAGTAGTTCTGACGCTGGTGTATCTCGCACTGCGGGTTGCCGACCGGTGGTACGAGTATATTATGGTGAAACGTCATATCGGATGATCCGCACCTTCCTCCAGCCTTTGTTTGCGCTCATGCTGAGAAAGGGAGGGAAGGTGCCATTCTCTCACCTTCCCCCTCCTTCTTTTCCTGCACGGGGAACGCAAACCATTAACAAATCATTAACAGGTTTGCAACCCATCCTTTGGCGGAAGAGGAAATAATCACGCGCCGGCAATTGCATCACGCACCTGCATGAGCATCGTGATGACGGCCATCGCTCGTTCGTATTCATCGCCGACCAACGTTTGACACAGATCGATGAGTTGATCAATTGCCTGGCGACGTGCAAGTGGTGGCAATGCCATCAGAGACTCAATGGCCATCGAATCACCGCTTAATACGTTGCGTAACCGATCATCATCAATCGGTGCTGCTCCTAATACGCCACCACGCTCGCTCAGCGCAGCACCGAGTTGCGCCATTGCAGCACGCATAGTACTCTGAACATCAAATCTGAGCTGAGGCGCATCGACAGTAGTCGGCAACGTACAGGTGTAAAACAGATCGGCATCGCGTGCGATTTCACCCTCGATGGTCGTGATCGTTGGCGCGGTTGCCCCCGCTGCCCCCTCACCCCCCAGCATTGCCGGTTCACCAACACCAACCAGCATCGCCCCAACTGCAAAATGGCCCGAATCGGTACCGTGCAAAACCAGTCGATAATCACCGACAGTCGGATAATCGATCACAACGAGATTAAGGGCCTTCCCTGCATGCCCATAATTCCGTCCCTTTATTCGTCTTCGGCGTCGTGTAGTGCGTGCCACGCCAGCTCCCAATACTCCAGTCGGTGCTAGCGGCGGGCCGGCCGGAACTTCAACTTCCACCGCAATTGGTGATGCCGTCATAATCACCAGGCGTGGCGTAGGCGACGGAGGCGCAGCTTCTGGTATAGCGCCCAACACCGGCGGAGCTACGCCAACCTCTCTAAATACCAACGCCAGCGCCTGCGGACTATCGGGCAGCGCACCGTGACTCACCGGAATTGATGGTAAATTGTTTGCCTGTGGCACAACCGCCATTCGCTGTAGAACAGTCCCGTCACCGTGGCTATCATACTGGCGCGTGAGCGGTACACCATCCGCATAACGGAGTGGATGATCGGTTGGTGGTGGCCCAACGAGTATGGTGCTCAGCGTATTAAAACCGACGCCGGTAATTGTTGTCACCGATACTCGTTGGGTCAACATCGCAACTGACGCTGGCTGATTAACCATCTCACCCCATAGATTCCGGTTTACCATACTAGTTACCGGTTTTAAATGTGGAGGATTTCCGGTCATTAGATAATCATCAATCGGTAGCAGATCACGTACTCCAGGTACCTGAGTATGAATTGTCTTAACCGGATCAAGCTCAGTCTGAATTGGGTGAATATGACGCAAATACCATAAATAGACAGCGAAGACTGTACGTAGCGTCTCATCAGCGTGTGGTTCCGCACCGGCCCAGGCAGTATAGGCTTCCGCTGAACCACGATGCGGGGTGCCAAGAGTTATCAGACAATCAACATCATTGCGATACGCAGACGACTGAATATAACTGCGTGCAACCAGGCCACCCATACTGTGACTAATCAGGATCACCTTATCAGTCCCGGCAGCCTTCTTCGCTCGGTCGATCCAGGGAACAAGGTAGTTACGGGCACTTTCCTCTACCGGCTTCCGCCAGTCGTAAAACGCGACGAAGAGATCGCGATTGCGACGATAGCCGGCTTGAGTGAACGTTTGCAGCAACGTTTTGCCGTAATCGACAAATGGCGGAAAATTCCACCCATTCAATGTTGGACCGCGCCAATCGAGCAAGACTGGGAGATTGAACGAACCGGTGAATCCGGGAATGAAGATCACGGGTAAACGAGACATAGGCGCTCCTTGCTGATGCTACAGTGCGCGGATAGTGTTTGGATAATGGTAGCGCGATTAAAGCCCAAGTATGCAGGCAGTATACGTCAGCGTAAAGATCGCTGCAAGTGGTAGGGTATATCCATAGGACTTTTCACCCTGCCCGGCAGTGGTGATGCGAGGAGCATGGCGGAATGTATTCCTAACCCATCGCATACTCTCTCCTACAAGGGCAAAGGAAGAGAGTAGAGGGAAGATAAAGGGGCCGGGCGCACGCCACAGTACGAACTGGGGACTGCTAAAGCATGGCTTCAGCAGTCCATAATTAGGAATAAGCAAAGCTCGCCAATCAGACCTGGCATCGTACCGTTCAAGGCAACTTCCCAACTCATACTCCAGCACGAACGCTAGGCGTGTAAGGGCACACCGCTGTGTACGACTACACGGCAACGACGCAGGTCAGGGATCACCGTAGTATGTGCAGACGTTTATCGGCGAACACGACCGAAAATCGGAATCGTTGAAAACCTCTACCCTATGAAGAGCTTGCCATTGTGCGTGCGATGATCATTGCTCCTATTCTGCTATCATTTCTGAATTCACTGCAAAAAGGTGATCTTCTCACCACAGAGACCACGGAGATCACAGAGACTAAAGATAATTTTATCTTTCATTGAACATAGGGTTGTGAAATTTTTTCTTCCATGCACCCAATGGCCAAAAGTTATCCTTATTATTCATAAACCTTACACGCTCTGCGTGTTCTGTGTGCTCCGTGGTGAGTTTTTGCAGTGGACTCATTTCTGTATTTTCTGCTATAATGGCGCTCTATGAAACAAATAACTCATTGGCTTATCTTCGTTATTCTGCTGGTTAGTTGTCATTCGCCTGCGCAACCAACATCTGATCAGATATATGAACCATTCCGCAGCGCATGGCGAGTCGCGGGTGGAATGCAAATTGGACCACCGCTGAGCGAACCGCGCTGGATTGATGACACGCTGGTACAGTATTTTGCCACGATAAAGATCGTTGCCCTGGCAAATGGTGGGGCTGTCGCTGAGCTTCTACCGGAACACTGGCGCGATCAGACTCCAGCAGCGGTTATTGAATTGCCACCAGCACCTCAACGAGCGTCACTCACTCTCGCCAGACCGGTGCCGATAGTTCAACCATTGCAATCTATTCCTATCGTCGTACAGATCCCCGCTTATCGTGGCCCAGTTGAGGTGCAGCTCTATGATGCCCGTGGACGGTTGACTACCCAAGGTACAACAGTTGTCACCGATGGAACGGGGGAGATTGTTCTACCAGCAGGCGGCGCATTGGGGCCACAATGGGCAGTAGCACTGATCGATGGTCGGCTAGCGGGTGCTCGTAGTCAGATCGTGATCCTCGATGCCCAGACCAGCCTGATCAGTGGGCAGAGTGATATCGACTCACTCTACCCTCGTATCAAAGGACTCATGGCAGAGGCACGGGTAAGCTACGAACTGAATGGACGGCTGATTAGCGGCTACCGTTCACCCGATAATCCCCTGCTTTGGCTGCGCGATCATGTGTATCAGGGGCGCGGCTTTCGCTATTTCGAGCATGATGTAACCAGTTTACTCGATGCGTTCCGTGATGCCCAACAACCGGACGGAAGTTTACCCGACGTAATCGATTACCCTGAGCGCTATGTGAAAGCATTTCGGAAAGAGGTCGAATCTGACGTCGAATTCCTCTACATTCAGGGGGTCTACGAGGCCTGGCAGATGACCGGTGACGACAAATGGTTACAGAGCCATCTACCAGCACTGCGGCGGGCGGCTACCTACATCACGACTAATCCATTGCGCTGGAATGCCGACCGGGGAATAGTACGACGACCGTATACCATCGATATGTGGGATTTTGCCTATGGCCCGACCACCATCAGCCCTGACGGTAAACCGGCGCCACGCCACTGGATCGAACCTGATACCGTCTGGGGAACCTTTCACGGTGACAACACCGGGCTTGCTTACGCCCTTTTTCTTCTGGCACGAATTGAGAATCGGGTTGGCGATCCAAAGCGAGCGCAGCAGTATTACGAACTCTCTGATGCTATCATGCAGCGCTTAAACGAGTTGGCGTGGAATGGCCGCTTTTTTACCCATTTTATTCCTGAAGACCCTACGTTCACTCCAACCGGTGTTGATCCGTCTACCCAGCTCAGCCTCTCGAATGCGTATGCGCTTAACCGTCGTGTACTTTCTGTAGGGCAGGCACAGGCCATTATTGAAACCTACTACGCCCGTCGCGATTTCAACCGCGCCTTTGCCGAGTGGTACAGCATTGACCCGCCTTTTCCAGCAGGGAGCTTTGGGATGGCAGGCGGTAAAGGTGAACAGCCCGGCGAGTATGTCAATGGTGGGATCATGCCGCTGGTTGGTGGTGAACTGGCTCGTGGCGCCTTCACATTTGGCTTCGAGCCGTATGGACTCGACATTTTACGCCGCTATGCCAATCTCCTGCGTCTGACCAACGCTTCCTACCTCTGGTACTATCCTGACGGTCGGCCTGGCATCTCGGGGCCTGATACTATTCCTACCGATGGCTGGGGAGCCAGTGCGATGTTGGGCGCACTCTTCGAGGGTCTGGCCGGAATCGTTGATGACTCCAGTCGTTACGAGGATACTATCGTCAGTCCACGCTGGCCGGTAGAACCTTCTATTACCAGGGCTGAGGTGGTAGTACGCTACCCGGCATCCGATGGCTACCTCGCGTACCGCTGGCAACGTAACGAACGGGGAATACAACTATACATAACCGGTAGTGGCCAAACGGCCTCTGTACGTCTGCTCTTGCCAGAAGCTGTCGGTGAAGAGGTGACAATGACGGTAGATGGCGTGGTCGTCACCCCAACGATTGAGCGGATTGGTATCAGCCGCTATGCCAGTATTGCACTTGAGCGATTAAATGCGACAATTACTGTCACATGGCCATAACGATGAGGTAATGCAGGCGTGTCTGTGACGTGTTGCATCCCCCCTGGCCCTCACCATCCCTCCAGCCCCCCTTCCGCTCCCACACGGGGAGAGGAAGGGGGGAGATGATGCTTGACGCTCTCGCTGCGTTCGTGTCGCTTACAACTCCCACACGGGGCGAGGAAGGGGGGGTGCGGCGCAGGGCGCTTCTGCGCTCCTCCCCTCTCCCGCAGCGCGGGAGAGGGGCCGGGGGTGAGGGCAGGCCCCCTCACCGTCCCCCCAGCCCCCCTTCCGCTCCCACACGGGGAAAGGAAGGGGGGAGATGATGCTTGACGCTCTCGCTGCGTTCGTGTCGCTTACAATTCCCACGCCGGGGGAGAGGAAGGG
>Ga0308407_1001500_pt1 | contig 12256 bp, 8 predicted proteins | sample HotsprSampleMSe2_FD_203476 | JGI IMG/M metagenome (GOLD analysis project Ga0308407, IMG submission 203476) | Hot spring phototrophic mat microbial communities from Mushroom Spring, Yellowstone National Park, Wyoming, United States - 20060911_MSe2 ...
CTTGCAAAAGCCATCAAGAGCGACGCGCGCGAGGGCGATTTTATCCTGCGCGGGATCGGCGATGACCTCGTGTTTCGCGGGCTGTGGGTGCGGCGACCCGCAGGCTACACCGCCATCGTGCGCCACATCACCCCCGAAAACATTCGGCGCGTGATTCAGACCCCTGCCTCGCCCACCACGCAGGCGGCATGCCTCGTGGCGTCCAATCGCGCGGGCGTGGTGCGCATCGTATTCGGCGGACCAGGGGTAATCGATTTCGGCGTCATCGAAATCTTTCCGAACGACCCGCAGATCCCGCCGCCGCCCGTGGATGATGTCTGCCCCTGAACCGATTCGGAGGGCGCGCCTGCTGCGCCCTCTGACCCAATTCAGCCTGTTGGTGCTGATGACCCTCGCGCTGGTCTGGGGCATAACACTCATTCGCCATCAAGACCCGTTCCTGCGCGCGGTTGCTAACCTTCCCCCTGACCTGCAAGGGCTGGAACTGCTGTTGGAGCAACCAACGCTGACCCTACGCGACGGCGAGCGCGTGTGGGCGACCCTGCGCGTGGACGCGCTTGCCATCGAGCGCAACCGCGTCCACTGGCGAGCCACACGGCTGCGACAGGCGGTGCTATACGACAAGCAGGGCAAGCCGATTGGCACCGCCCGCGCTGGCGAACTCACCTACAACTTCCCTGCGAAGCGACTCTACATCGCGGGTAACCCGACGCTGACCATCCGCCGCCACCCACTGGGCGACTTCCCGCTGACCGTGCAAACCGCGTGGCTGAACTGGGACTTGCGCTACCAGCAGATTCACACCGACCTGCCCACGCGCCTCTCTTGGCAAGACGGGCAGGGCGCGATTGAACGCCTGCGCTGGGACTTGGCGTCGGGCGTGCTGACGCTGGAGCGCGGCAGGTTTCGGGTAAGCAGCGCGCTGGTGCAGGAACGCGCCCAGCCAAAACGCGAGATTGACATCCAGTGGGACACGGCGAAACTGCGCAGCGACCACTCAGAGGTGCAGGGGCTGCGCCTGCGCGACGGCGACACCTTCGCGACCGCCGAACGCGCCGATGTGTACGACCGCAAACGCTACGCCCTCGCCACAGGCAACCTGCGCTTTGAAGACCCGCGCATCGACATCGACGGCAAGCAACTCGAAATCTGGTACGGCGAGAACCAGAAGCGCGCCCGCCTGCAAAACAGCGTGCGCATGCGCGTCAAGCCCCGCGAAACCCAACCGCCCCCAGCAGGCGAAGAGGAAAGCGAGGTGGAGCAAGCCAAGCGCTACCCCATCGACGCGACCTGCGACGACCTCGAATACTTCTACCGCCGCAAGGTCGCCTACCTGCGCGGGAACATCAAAGCCGTGCAGCAACTCCCCGAAGGACGCACGCGCACCCTCTACGCCGACGAAGCGGAATACGACCAGAACAAGGAGACGCTGACACTGAAGGGCAAGGTGATTCTGGACGAGCCTGACCGCCTGCGCCTCGAGACCGAGCTGGCGATTGTGTCCCTCAAGGAGGGCGAGGAGACTGTCGAGCTGCCGCGCGGCGCGAAGGGCGTGTTCTACTACACCGAAGAGGACGAGGAGGCGACCCCACCGAATGGCAATCGCTGATCTGTGCGCCACAGTGCGCGAGACAGTCCGCTTCGAGGGCGTCGGGCTGCATACGGGCGAGTTGTGCCGCATCGCGATACATCCCGCGTCGGAGGCGCACACGCCCTGCGCCATCACCCTCCGCAAGGGGGCAAGCGTCTTTCCCGCGCGCTGGGACTTTGTGGTGGACACCACCCGCGCGACCGTGCTGGGCGACGGCGCAACCCGAATCAGCACTGTCGAACACCTCATGGCGGCGCTGTGGATCACAGGCATTACGCACTGCGACATCGAAGTGCTGCAGGGCGACGAGATCCCAATCCTGGACGGCAGCGCGTTGCCGTTCGTGCAGGCGTTGCAGGCGGTGAAAAGTACGGTGGACGCCCTCACCCCCAGCCCCTCTCCCACGGTGTGGGCGAGGGGAGACGCGCCCGACATGCAACAGCTTCTTTGGAGTGCTGAAGCGCAGCTTCAGCCACACGCGGAAGCTTCGCTTCCGCACTCTATGCTTCTTTGGAGTGCTGAAGCGCAGCTTCAGCCACACGCGGAAGCTTCGCTTCCGCACTCCATGTCTGGTTTGTTTCAGGCACGCCACGCCGACCGCTACTTGGGGCTGGCGTTCGGCGGCGGCGTGCTGTTTGGCTACATCGACTTCCCTGCGCCGTTGGGCGTGCAAGCGGGCGCGTTCCCACTCGCGGACGCCGCCGCACAGATTGCCCCCGCGCGCACCTTCGGGTTCCTGCGCGAGGTGGAAGCGTTGCGCCAACAAGGGCTTGCGCAGGGCGGCGCGCTCGACAACGCCCTCCTCATCGACGAAACGGGGTATCATGATCCCGCGCGTTTCGAGGACGAACCGCTACGCCACAAACTGCTGGATGTGCTGGGCGACCTGTACCTGTGCGGCGCGCGGCTGACAGGCTTTACGCTGGTCGCCATCAAGCCCGGACACGCGCTGAATGTGCAACTGGCGCGGCAAGTGGCGCAGGCGATACTCGCGGAGGACTAAGGATGGCAGAATTCCGTTTGGACATCGAGCAGATACGGCAGGTGATCCCGCATCGGTATCCGTTCCTGCTGGTGGATCGGATTCTGGAGTTGGAGCCGGGCAAGCGCGCCGTCGGGCTGAAAAATGTCACCGTCAACGAGAGCTTTTTTCAGGGGCATTTCCCTGTGAAGGCGATTATGCCAGGCGTGCTGATTCTGGAGGCGATGGCGCAGGTCGGCGGCGTGATGGTGATGCTGCAGCCGCACCTGCGCGACCGCGTCGCGCTGTTGGGCGGCATCGATAACGCGCGGTTCCGCCGACCCGTTGTGCCGGGCGATACGCTAATCATGGAAGTGGAGATGCTGTGGATGCGCCGTGAGGTCGGGCGCGTGAAGGCGATTGCCCGTGTGGACGGGGAGATTGCCGCCGAAGCCGAAATCACCTTCGCCGTGCCCGAACCCGACCGATTCGTCAGCCCGCCCGTAGAGACCCTGCTGCCTACCCAGACCCCCTAAAGAGGCGAGACCCATGGCGACTATTCACCCTACCGCAGTGGTGCATCCCAGCGCGGAGCTGGACGACGAGGTGGAGGTCGGCGCGTACAGCATCGTCGGCGCGCATGTGCAAATCGGCGCAGGCACAACCCTCGGCGCACATGTGATTATCGAGGAGAACACCCGTATCGGGCGCAACAATGTCATCTATCACGGCACGGTGCTGGGCGCGCCGCCGCAAGACCGCAAGTTCAAGCACGAGCGCAGCTACCTCCTCATCGGCGACAACAACTGGATTCGCGAGTATGTCACCATCCATCGCGCCAGCGGCGAGGAGCAAGCGACCCGCATCGGCGACGACAACTTCCTGATGGCGTATGTGCATATCGGGCACAACTGCACGGTGGGCAACGGCGTGGTGATGGCAAACTCGGTCGGCGTCAGTGGGCACTGCGACATCGGCGACGGGGCGAATCTGGGCGGCATGGCGGGCATTCACCAGTTCACGCGCATCGGCAAGCTGGCGATGGTAGGCGGGATGTCCCGTATCGTGCGCGATGTGCCCCCGTTCATGATTGTGGAGGGCAGCCCCGCCGAAGTGCGCGGCGTGAACCTCGTCGGGCTGCGACGGGCAGGCGTGCCCCAGAACTCCCGCGACGCCCTGCGCAAAGCGTGCCGCTACATGTTCTTCTCCGAGATGAACCTGAGCCAAGCCATCGAGAAAATCCGAGCGGAGATTGAGATGACACCAGAACTGGAATACCTCATCGAGTTTATGGAGCGGATTCGGCACGGACGCAACGGGCGCGCGTTAGACCAGCCGACGCGCAAATGAGCCGCACGATTGCCATTCTCACGGGCGAGGCGTCAGGCGACCTGTACGGGGCGGACTTGGCGCAGTCGCTACGGGCGCGTTTCCAAGACCTCGCGCTCTACGGCGTCGGCGGCGCACGGATGCAGGCGGCGGGCGTGAATCTGATTGCCGACAGCCGCGCATGGGGCGCAATCGGCGTCGTGGAGTCGGTCAAGGTCGCCCCGAAGGTGCTGCTGGCGTTCCAGCGGGTGAAGCGGTTCCTGCAAAGCGTGCGTCCCGATCTGGTGGTTCCCATCGATTTCGGCGCGTTCAATGTACCGCTGAGCTGCTGGGCGAAGGCGCACGGCATGCGTGTGGCGTACTACATCCCCCCAGGCAGCTGGCGGCGCGAGCGTCAGGGCGCGGACTTGCCCCGCTGCACCGACTGGGTGTTGACGCCGTTCGAGTGGTCGGCGGCGCAACTGACGGCGATGGGCGCACAGGCGCACTGGACGCCGCACCCGTTGCTGCGCTTGGCGCGCCCGTCGGAACCCAAGGAGGCGTTCTGCGAGCGGCTGGGGATTGACCCGTACCGCCCGATTGTCGCGTTGCTGCCGGGTAGTCGCCGCCACGAGGCGCGCGCGTTGACACCCCTTTACGCCCGCGTCGCTGACCAGCTCTACCGCACGACGCCCGAAGCGCAGTTCGTCATCTCCGTCGCGCCGCATTTTAGCCCCGACTGGCTGCACGCGCTCTGGGCGGACGGCTCCAAGCAGTGGGTTCCGACTGAGACGCGCTCGGTGTGGAACCTGCTGGCGCACGCGGACGCGGCGATTGTCTGTTCGGGCACAGCGACGCTGGAAGCCGCGCTGCTGGGCGCGCCCATGCTCATCGTCTATCGGGGCGACTGGCTGATGAATCTGGAGTACCGCCTGCGCCGTCGTCGGCTGAACCTGCGCTGGATTGGCTTGCCGAACCTGATTCTGCAGCGCGATGTGTGCCCTGAGTTCATCCAAGAGGCGGCGACGCCCGAAACGTTGGCGCACGCGCTGCTGCCTCTGTTGCACGACGAAGCCGCGCGCGAGGCGCAACTGCAGGCGTTTCACGACATCCGCCGCGCGCTGGGCGAAGGACGCGACCTGCGCGAGGCGCACCAGTGGCTCGCCGAGTGGCTGGAGAAGGTAGGTGAGTGATACCAATCGCGCGGGCAAAGTTTACGATAACAAGCGCAACTGAAGACTCTCTCCTTCAGGTCTGATAAGGGTACATCGCTTGGGTTCACTGTGTGCAGGGTGCGCCCGCTTTCTGCCCTCACCCCCAGCCCCTCTCCCACGCTGTGGGAGAGGGGAGCCGCGCGCGGACCTGTTTGGAGTGCTGAAGCGTTAGCTTCAGCGTGGGCGGAAGCTTCGCTTCCGCACTCCATAGTCTCCCGCGCCCGCGGGGCGGCAGAGGGGGAACGCGCATCAGGGCGCACCGGCGTGCGCCCCTACATCCCTCTCCCACATCGTGGGAGAGGGGCTGGGGGTGAGGGCGAAAAAAGCGCGTCTGTTCCCCACGCAGCGAACCCAAGTGCTGTACCCTTGTCAGACCTTACGGAGGGGGCAACTATGAACTCCGAACGAACCGTTGGTATACCCGCAGTAGGAACTTCGCCCAAGAGACCGAATTTTTTTCGTATGCCACCTGACCTTGCGGAACGCATCGAACACGCTTACACTACAGGCACAGCGGACGAGGCGCTGATTGCCGCGCTGATTGCCGCGCTGGAGAGCGGGCAGGCGCGCGCCGCCGAACCCGACCCCAGCAGCCCCACAGGCTGGCGCGTGAACGCTTGGGTCAAACAAGGCATCCTGCTCGGCTTTCGGCTGGGCACACTGACGCCGATGCGCTGGGGCGGGGTGGAGTTTCTGGATCGGCATCTGTACCCGCCGCGCGTGTTCACACTCGCCGACGGCGTGCGCCTTGTGCCAGGCGGCACGAGCATACGGCGCGGCGCGTGCATCCGACCAGGCGTGGTAGTGATGCCCCCAACCTATGTGAATGTGGGCGCGTATGTCGGCGAGAACACGATGCTCGATTCCCATGTGTTGGTCGGCTCGTGTGCGCAAATCGGCGCGCGGGTGCATCTGAGCGCGGGCTGCCAGATTGGGGGCGTGCTGGAGCCCGTCGGCGCGTCACCCGTGATTGTGGAGGACGACGCCTTCGTCGGCGGCTGCACGGGGCTGTTCGAGGGCGTAATCGTCAAGCGCGGCGCGGTAATCGGCGCGGGCGTGATGCTCACCCGCGCAACGCCCCTCTATGACCTTGTGAACGAGCGGGTGCTGCGCGCGGAGGGCGACCTGCCGCTGATTGTGCCCGAAAACGCCGTCGTCGTCGCGGGTAGTCGCCCCAGCAGCGCGCCGTTCGCTCAACGGCACGGCATCCACCTCTACGCACCCGTGATTGTCAAGTACCGCGACGCCCGCACCGACGCCGCCACCGCGCTGGAAGAGACGCTGCGGTAAGCCCTCGCGTGCAAATTTCGTATCGACATTTCTCAGCTTGCCTCCAAAGGCGCATAATCGCCGTTTCACTGCAGGGTTTTAAGGGGATAATTTGTGGAAACTCCCCCGCCGCGCGCCTTATAATTAGCACACGGAGGTTCACTATGCGACGAATGGAGAACATTTTGGGCGCACAGGTTGCGGTTTTACTGACCGCAGGTCTCTTGTCGTTTTCGCACGCACAGACCCTGCACACCTCGCCTCACGGCGAGGGACTGCGTGGGCTTGCCCCCGCAATGCGCGTCGCCACGCCAAAGATACGGTGGCAACTGACCCTCCCCGCTGGAATAGCTCACGGGAGCATCACCTTCAGCAACAACGGACAGTATCTCTATTTCAAAACCTTCGGCGATAAGCAGGGACAGGTGTTCAAAGTCGAGGCTTCCACGGGCAATATCGTGTGGCAAACGAACCCCACGACCATAGGTTTTGGACGCCTTTCCTATTCGGGAGTCGTTGTGGACGAGCAGAATGGGCGGCTCTACACGACAGGAACGCCCAGCTCCACGCCCTACAACCAATCGATTGTGGCGGCACTCGATATCAATACGGGCGCAATCATCTGGGTGAAGACCGCCTCAGACCTTGGCTTGTCTGGTAGAAACTTAGGCACTGGGAACCTGCTTCTCCATCCCGATCGCACCCGCCTGTATGTACGGGATGACAACAACCCTGACCGAATTGTTGCGCTTGATGCTTCCAACGGAAACCGTATCTGGACTTATAATATGCCTAATAATTTTGATTCAGATTCCTGGATGCTACATCGTACCTTAGGACCGATTTGGACAGACCCCGTATCGGGGCGTGTGCGCATCGCCTTTGTGAACAACTCCACTGTAGGAAGTGTGGGTGCCATTCAAGATAACGGTAACTCTGCCAGCCTTGCTTGGTCAGCGAATGTCACCCAAAGCATGGAGTACCACTGGTGGGGCAACGGGAATGGTGAGTCGGCGCAGGCGGCTGCGAAGTCTGAGGCGCGTCCTGCGCATAGCAGCAAAGCGTCAAGCCAACCGCTACGAATAAGCCCGTCCAGTGTCCTTTCGTGCGTCCTCCTGTTGCTAACGGTTGCTGGGTTGTTCTGCTGTGCGACAGTATACCTGCGCAACGGTCTTTCTTGTCAAGTGGATATCCCCTACTGCTCGTGTGCCTCGCAGTGGGCGCATAGTCGGTGGATTCCCGAATTCTCTGGCAAACCTTGTCACATTCACTGGGTCTTTTTGGCTATACACAAGCAGAACGCCGACAGGCGTTGGACAAAACAACACACAGAGGAGGTTGGAACGATGCGCAGACTGACTGAAGTGATGCACAGAACGGCACAGCGTTTGGCGGGTCTAACCGACCGCGCCCTGAGTTCAGAACGGTTCGATGATGCTGTGCGCAAGCGTGTGTTCAACGGGAAACATCTCGTGTCCCTGATGACCTGTCTGTCTTACATTGCGTGGGGATTCGCACAGGTTCCCGCGCCAGACCAGTTGACTGAGAACTCCGCGCAACAGTGGTTTTGGGCAGTAGAGGGTCAAGGCACTGCAAGTATTCGGAACAGTACCACTCGTGTTCGAGTAGGTCGCGCCTCACTCCAGATAGACACCAGCTGCCCCTTCAAAACTGCCGTGTTTGTCGTACCGCCAGGTGCCAGAGCGAACCTGAGCGCTGTGAGCGCAATGGCGTTCTGGGTCTACGCAGAGAATCCGAACCCTGTAGGATTTCAGGACAACTCGCCTTGGATACGGTTGTACAAAACCCAACGAGACTACTTTGAGTTTCGCCCCAACCGCGATCTGATGAATGACGCGCGAAATCAGTGGCTGGAAATCGTGGTTCCGTTCTACCCGCACCCCGATTGGACAGTTAATCGGGTTGGTAACCCTGACCTAAGTGAGGTGCGTGTGATCGAGATCATCACAGACACTTGGGATTGGCAGCCGTATCGCTACTGGCTGGACGGACTGCGTTTCTTGAGTATAGAATCGATTACGCCCAATCCGAATCCGATTATCGGCGGTAACAGCGCCACGGGCACAGTTACGATAAGTGCGCCTGCGCCCACGGGGGGCTTTCCAGTTCAGCTGCGCAGCAACTCGAATGTGGCGACTGTGCCCACTTCGGTGACCATCCCTGCAGGACAACGCACCGCAACCTTCACGATTAGCACCAATCCGGTTGCCAGCCCGACACAGGTTGTCATCACTGGGTGGCTGGGCAACTCCATCCGTCAAGCGACGCTCACTGTGAACCCGCGCCCTGTCGAAATCGCTTCAGTGGAGGTCTTCGCATCCAACCCCGTCGTGGACGACGATGGGCGTCAATTCCCTGTCGCGGGACGCCGAGTCAATGTGCGTATCACCCTGCGCGAGCCTGCCTCCTACCGTGCCGAGGTGCGCCTGCAAAGCTCGCACCCCTCCATACTCAGCACGCCTGAGCGCGTCTACTTCGAGCAGGGACAGCGGACGCTGGAACTGTCCATCAACACCAATCGCGCCCACCAGAACACGGATGTGACCGTCACGGCATCGCACGGCTCCTCGCAACGCAGCGGGCGAATCCGCCTGCACAAAACGGTCATCCGTGATGTGGTATTCAACCCCAACCCCGTACGTGCAGGGAACGAGTTCACAGTGACCATCACGATGTCGGAGCACATTCCCAGCGGCGGATACTACATCACGATTAGCAACGGCAATCCGAATGTGATTGAAATTCGCCCAGATGTGCGGGCGCGTGAAGGGCGTCAACCACCGATTAGCGACTTCGACGCGAGGGCACGTCGTGGTGTCCGTCAAGAGACTCGCGTCACCATCACCTTCCGCGGTGAGAACGGCGAGGTCTTCCGGCGCACTATCACCGTGCGTCCGTAGTCTCTCAGGCGGTCGCCTGCGCCTGCAGACGACCGCCTCTCTCAGCGCCTTTCATCAGCGCTGAGAACAACAAATAACAATTCAGGAGGTTCACAATGCATAACCAGAAGGCAAAGCGAATGGGATGGATTCAGGCGTTAATCGTCGCCGCTATCTGCCTCAGCTTGTCTGGGTGTCAGAATGAAAACCCACTCGGAGACTCTCCGAATCCTGGCGACAACCCCCGAACAGTTAGCCTGAGCGGTCGCCTGACCCGCGCCGACAACCCGTCGCAAGGGCTGGCGAACGCCGTAGTTACCCTGTCCCGAAGAGGGCGTAGCGACGCTGCGCCGCTGTTGAGCGTGCGCACGGACGCCAACGGCAACTACACCTTCCGCAACATTCCGCCCGATGAGTATGTGCTACAAGCGCAGATGCCCGACGGCTCCTACCAGCCCATCCAACTGCCCATACGCGTCGTGCAAGAGGTGCGTCTCGACCTGAATGTCATCCCAGCGGGCTTCCAGATTGGCAACATCGAGATTGTACTGCCTGCGACGGACGCGCCTGGCGACGCCTACACCATCGGACGCCAGTACCAGTTCACCGCGCGCGTGTACGACACTACAGGGCGCGAACTGACGGGCTGGCAACCCAACTGGAGCATCGTCAACGGCGTCGGCTCCATCAACAATCAAGGGCTGTTCCGAGCGGCGTCCATCGGAACAGGCGAGGTGGTCGCCTACTTCTATGTGGGCGCACAAGCCGTGCAGTTCCGCAAGACCATTCGCGTCAGCGAGCCAGCGGAGCTGCAAGGCGCGCCATGGATTCTTGTGCCACACAGGTTCCAGACAGGCTGGGGGCTACGCGCCTACGACGCCCGCACCAAACGCGAGCAACGCAACTACGAGATGTACCTCAGTTGGATTTACACCTTCAGCATCGACGACGCGGCGGGCGTAGTCTATGCCTTGAACGGCAATACGGTCACACGCCTCGATCTGAAAACAGGGGCGTTCACTTCCTTCGCGGTAAATACTTCCCCCGAACGAATCGTCGCCCTTGGTGAAGACCGAGTGCTCCTCTACGACTACAATACGGATAGGCTCTCCGTCTACGATGGACGCACGGGGAATCAGCTCCATCCATGGACACGGGTGGAGTTAGACCGAGCGAGCCACATGGTACTGGGCACTGACGGACGCATCTACTGCACAGGACGGTTTCGGGATGGAAACCGCATCTTTGACGGGATGATTCGCTACCGTCTGGAGGGCAATGCGCCCGTGTTCGATGCGAAGCTGGCAGCTGACGGAATTTGGCGTCGCGGGATCGCCTTCGCGCGCAACGGCGACATGCTGGTTTGCGAAGGGCGCACGATTCAGGCGTACACCACGGAGGGCGCGCGGCTGGGTAGGGGATTCAACCTGCCCTTCAATCAAGAGCCTTACTCCATCCACGCGGGCAGAGGCGTCCTCACGGAGAACGACGAGGTGTTTTTCGTGAACACGAATCGTGGCATCTGGCGCATCCGCTACGATGGGAGTGCCTTCTCGCTTATTCCCGCGGACGGCGGCGAACCGTTCCTCAAAATGGACACCATGTTCCTCATCTGGAATAACCCGTCGCGATAACGCGAGTTGGGGCTGGGGGTATCCCAGCCCCTGCCTTCTGTATGCCCAAAAGCAACGCTTTTACTGCTCGGCTCCTATCAAAATAAACGCTGACCAATAATAGGGATCCGAATACTCCTGACGCCGCAACAGCTCCACCTGCGCCCGACGCAACGCCTCCGCCTTCGGCACACCCGACGCATACCCACGATAAAACGCTTCCATACTGTCAACCTAGACCTAGACACTGGCGGTTTACTATCGGTCAGCAATCCAGGGAAATTCAGGATGACAGAACCTTTTTCGGCGGCTACGAGCTGGGAAGGAACTATGTTCGATTTGAGAGCGTCTCCCCTTCAAGCACTGGTGAAATAGCAATTACCATCACAGGGCTTTCATTTGGGGTTGATGTTAATGGCATCCAGATTGTTGCCCGCTCAGGCGCGCTTGCAGGGAAGCGCATCAATGTGGACTTCGATCGCCTCTATACTTCCCCAGTCAGACGAATTGTAGGCGCGGTCACTGCGGTTAATCCCGATGGAACCATCAAGTGGCAGTTCAAAAATTTGAACTGCGACGAGTTCACGGGTTGGCCGGTCGCCACCTGCAGGTGCTGTTTGCCTTTGGTCAGTCAGGTACGGGCTTACCCGAAGACCTAAATGGAGACAGTACAGTCGACGACGCCGACCTGCTGTTGGTGCTGTTCAACTTCGGCAGCGGTTGTTAATCGCCTACACTAAATCACTCTCTACAGGCGCAGCGGTGCGTGCAGGAACACGCGCCACTGCGCCGAATCGTTAGCTCCATGACTGAAATCGCCATCCAGAATGACCGTCTGGTGGAGCTGTTCACGACGCTGTGTCGCATCAACTCGCCGCCGCGCGAGGAACGCGCCGTCGTGGAGTATGTCAAGGGCTTCCTGCGCGGGCTGGGGCTGGAACTGCGCGAGGACAACGCGGCGCAAGCCGTCGGCGGCAACGCAAACAACCTCGTCGCCACCCTGCCCGCCAACCTCACAGGCGCGCCGAAAATCTTCTTCAGCGCACACTTCGACACCGTCGAGCCGAACCCGAACCTGAACATCATTATCCAAGACGGCGTCATCCGCACGGACGGAACCAGCATCCTCGGCGCGGACGACAAGGCGGGCATGAGCGCGATTCTGGAAGCCATCCGCATCGTGGTGGAGAACAACCTCCCGCACGGACAGATTCAACTGCTTCTGACGGTGTGCGAGGAGATCGGCTTGCGCGGCGCGCGGGCGTTAGACCTCTCGCTGGTGGACAGCGACTTCGGCTTCGTGTACGATACGGGACCGCCCGTCGGCACAGTGATTACCCAGACGCCGACGCACGACACGATGCATGTGCGCCTCCTCGGCAAGCCTGCACACGCGGGCG
>Ga0308407_1001502_pt1 | contig 12249 bp, 13 predicted proteins | sample HotsprSampleMSe2_FD_203476 | JGI IMG/M metagenome (GOLD analysis project Ga0308407, IMG submission 203476) | Hot spring phototrophic mat microbial communities from Mushroom Spring, Yellowstone National Park, Wyoming, United States - 20060911_MSe2 ...
GCTCACGTAAAAGGAGACAAGGTGATTGTTTTCAAGAAAAAAAGAAGAAAAGGTTATCGTAGAAAAAAGGGTCATAGACAACAATTGACCAAAGTGCAGATTGAAAAAATTGTTCTTTAAAAAAAAATAAAAAAAAATTTGAAAATATTTAAAAAATTACTAATATGGCACACAAGAAAGGCGTTGGTAGTTCAAAAAATGGCAGAGAATCGCACAGCAAAAGGTTAGGAATAAAATTATTTGGTGGGCAAAGCTGTATAGCGGGAAATATCATTGTAAGGCAAAGAGGTACAAAGCATCACCCTGGTAGAAACGTGGGAATTGGAAAAGACCACACTCTATTTGCACTTACAGACGGCGTTGTAGTATTCAAGAAAGGCAAAAACAATCGTTCTTTTGTACACGTAGAGACGATGCAAGCCTGAGTTATTTAAGAAAAGTTTTCATAGTTATAGTGGTTTAAAAGACTTCACCTTTGGTGAAGTTTTTTCCGTTTTGATAAAAACCTGAAAAACTCATCGTTCATCATTCATCACCCTAAATGCTTTCCGTAGAAAATCTATCACTTAGTTACGAAAAAAAAATCCTGCACCAAATAAATTTTAACTGCCAGCAAAGACATCTCACTTGCATTTTGGGAAGAAACGGGGCGGGTAAATCCTCGTTGATACGCTGTATAGTAGGTTTGGAAAAGAAATTTTCAGGTAAAATATTTTTGGATAACCAAGATATAAAGTCTTACACAGCCAAAGAAATAGCTCGGAAAGTTGCCGTGGTATTAAATAGCAAAGTTGATGCCCCCTACTTGCGTGTATATGAAACCGTTGCTTTGGGCAGAAGTCCTTACCTGAATTGGCTGGGGCAAGCACAAGCCCGAGATGTAGAAGTTATAGAACAGGCATTACAGATTACCGAAACCAAGCAGTTCTCAGACAGATTTTTGTATACTCTTAGCGATGGTGAGCGTCAGCGGGTAATGATTGCCCGAGCCATCGCCCAAGAAAGCCCCGTGATTGTGTTAGATGAGCCTACTGCTTTTTTAGATGTATATTACAGAAAGCAAACTATGGCTTTATTGCACAAAATTGCAGTAGAACAAAAAAAATGTGTCATTTCATCTACTCACGAGATAGATTTGGCAATAGAATATGCCCATCAGCTTTTACTACTTAATCTGCAAGGCGAACACCTATTCGTGCAGAGTAAAGCAATAGATAGTAGCCGAATCTACACTTTTTTAGGTCTATAAAGCAAAAAACTTCACTTTTTACGTGAAGTTTTTGAATAATAGTAGTAAGTTTTAGCGTAGTTGTGAAGGTTTTTATTTTTTCACGATAAAGTTTCTAAGTTCGCTTACTTTTTCGTGAATACTATCAATATCGGCTTTTGTAATTTCAACTTTCTTGATGGTTTTTGCCATCATTTTTTCAGAAATTTCATCTGAACTTTGCACCTCTGCTATATCAAGCACATCTATATCATTTTTATTACCCTCTTCTACCTTTACGTTTTCATAGGCTTTTTGTAAATCCTGCAATTTGGCTAATAATTGTTTGTTTTCTTCGTTTTTCTCCAATTTAGAAACGATGGTAACTAAATTATTAAGAGAATTTTTCTGCCCACCAATTCTCCAAAGAACCAATTTGTATTTTTCGTCAGAGTCGTAATTGGGTAAGGTTTTGAGCAAGCTCGTTCCGATGTACAAGCCCTCTACCCAACTGCCAATCAATACATAGCTTGAAATTTCTTTTCTGTCATTTTTTTGTAAATAACCGTCAATCGTGAAATAACCTTCGCGTGCGATACTAAGCAAGGAATCTCTGTTTTCTAAATTATTTTCAAATCTTTCGACCAAAAATTTAGTTTGCTCGTCTAAAATATTGAGTTGGTCAGAAAGTTTTTTAGCGGCTTTTAGATAATTAAGCCCCTCTTGCGATTTGAGATAAAGCGAATGATAGCCCAAATCTACCAAATAAATTCCCAAATTGAGAGCGGCTTTTGAGGAAGTTTGGTAGGCAGTCGCATTATCTACACTATTGAGAAATTTAGGATTGTATTCCAATTTCGCCTGATTGATATGAGCTACAAAATCAACAGGCGAAGGAAGTTCAGCCGTAACTTTTACAATTTCATTGCCCACGTCTGTACTATCTTTGGTAATATTCTGCTGGGTCGAATCTACTTTTTTAACTTCTCCCTGTTTATTTGTTTCACAAGCAAAAAGTGTGGCTACCAAAGCAATAGAAGCATATATTTTTTTCATACAATACGAAGCGTTTTTTTGGCAATTTAAAAGAAAGAATTAAAAAGTTAAAAAAAACGATAATTTTTTTCTAAAAAAACAGTATTTTTGTCAAAATGCAACACTTATCAAAAAAAGTTATGTATTGCAAGGTCTTATTGTTATTTACAATTTTCTTGATAAAATTTCAATTACAGGCTCAAAGTGGCGAAGTAAAAATTGCTTTTGATTTTCTTAATAAAGTCCGACAAAATCCGCATTTGTATAGCAAAGAAATTGGCATCAATCTAACAGGCATAACCGCACAATCCCCTCTGCGTTGGAACGATATTTTGGCTCAAGTTGCCCAAGCCAAAGCCGAAGATATGATGAAAAGAAGCTATTTTGAGCATACTACTCCCGAAGGCAAAGGCATCAATATCTTACTTTTTGAGGCTGGCTACCCACTTCCCAAAGAATGGACTGAACCACAAAACAATAACTATTTCGAGTCGCTAATAGCTGGAAACGCTACGCCTAAGGAAGGTATCATTTACTTGTTGAGAGATGGCGGAGTAATAGACCACAAAAAAGCAGGACACCGAAGCCATTTGCTCGGCATTGATAAATTTTACTCTAATCTCACTGATATTGGTATCGGTTGGGCAAAAGGTGGTAAATTAGGCTCTTATTTGTGTGTAATTATTGCCAAAACACAATGGTAGCACATCAATTTGCAACAATGTCTCTATCTTGTTTTTTACCTTTACCATAGATACGACCAGCCCTAATACCAATACCAAATCCTGAAATTTGCGTACCCGCCGAACCCATACGAAAAACAAGCCTTGTAAAGCTCTTTTTGGCTTTGCCTATCTTGTCTTTTTACAATTTTCTATCCAAATATGTAGCTGAGGATTTTCCTCCAAATTCATAATTTTATAGGCTCTGCTTGCAAAACGAAGCCTCTGAGCAAAAGGTTGCCTGAGGAAAAAATTTATATAGAAATATTGGTAGTGTATAACAAGTAATGCTGAAACGTAGTTGTAATATATGCTAACCCGCAAGATAGCATTACATCTTTGGCACTACCGAAATATTTTTAAAAATTTCCACTCGAATACAAAATTTTCAGTTCTTCTACGACTTTTATTTTGCCATTTTCGTCAAAATAAAATCGTGTTTCTACGCAAGCCTCGTAAGGTTCTTGCTGATTGTGTTGCCAGCCCAAAACAATAGGCACTATTGCCATATCGCCGTGAATTTTTACCAAAAGTTCTGCTGTTTTGGCTCGGTAATAAATATTAGTGCGTTTTTTGAAAAAGTTTTTCATATTTTCTACAATATGCTCTATGCTGTGGTCGTAGAGCAAAATGTATCTATGTACTACTTTGGGAAATAAAGTTTTCCACCTCTCCCAATCTTGGTTTTGTAAGTGCAGGCAATACGCCAAAATGCTGTTCTGAAAATGGCTTATTTTGTTCAAAATGCCATTTGATTGCCTTTCTTCGGCAATGATAGCTGGCTCTAACAAGCTATTAAACCGCTGATAACGTTGTTTATCTTTTTCGGGAAAACTCTGTTTCAAGAAATCTAAGATAGCTTGTTGCAAAAGGGTTTGGGGTTGTAGGGCTTCTATTTCCGATTTATGTATTTTGCAAGCCTCTGCCAAGTTAGGTTCTTTGTTATCCAACAAAACTTTTTTGATAGTTTTGTAAAAATCTGTTTTGGTGTTTTTCAGGACTTCGGGCTTTTGTGTGTCTTTTCGTTCCAAACTTCGGAATAAATTTTTAACTTCTATCTCTTGTTTCTGTAATTTCAACAAAACAGCTTTCATTAGATTGATTTCCACAAAATATTGAGGATATTTTTTATCAAAATTTGCCAATTCGCAGAGATTATCAATTTGGCTGATACATTCTTTATTTTCTTTGGTTTGATGGTTGTAAGAACAAAGCCGAAAATTGAGCAAAATACAATTGAGATGATGTCGCCAAATGAGATTAGAAATGGCTTTTTGGGAAAAGATTTTCAGATTTTCTTCTATTTTTTGGCTTCGTTTTTCGAGCAATTCGTAGGCATCTATTTCGGGATTATTTTTTTGAAGTTCAAGCACAAATCGATGTTCTAAGCCGAAAACCAGATTTTCTAAAAAATACCCCAAAGCCGTGAAAAATAGGTTTTCGTTGTATGTAAAATTTCGCTTCAATTGCCTAATTTCTTGCAAAAGTCTTTCCATTTCAGCAAGATTATAGGTTTTGTAGGCTTCAAAATACTGCCTGATGCGAATGTTGAGCCTGAAAAGGCTGTCAAAAATATCGTAATTAGCAAAAGTTTCGCTCTCGGATTTTATATGTAATATTTCCTCAAAATTTTCAATTTTAAAATTTGATTTTTCACAAACCTGCAAATAAAGCAGTAGCAAATGATAAAACGAAAATTGAGCCGAGTGTTTGTGTAGTGTATTTTTGAAGAATTGATGTTCGGTATCTTGCTCTATTCGTTTCAGGTTGGTATCGAGCCAGTTGCCAAAACTTGCAAAAATATCTTCTTGAAAGGCTTTTTCTTGCAATTTTTCTTTAAGTTTTTCTCTAATCTGTTCAAATTCTCTTGCTGTTTCTGGGAAAATTTCATTTTCAGGCTTGAGAGCGTGTATTCTTTGGCTAATTTCAAAAAATTTTTTAAGTGTTTGTTCGGTTTCTTTGTCTGTAAGAATTTTCGGACTTTCAACGATTTTACTAAAAGCAAGACGTTTTTCTAAGTCATACACCCTGCCATAGAAGCCAAACATTTCTTCTTGTAAAATGTTGCTTTTGAGTTTTTTAAAAATTTTTCGGGCAAGTTCATAGCTTTTATTTTCAAAGAGAAATTCCGTTAGATAAATGTTTTTGAAAATATTTTGTTCGGCTAAGTGTTTTTTTCTGTTTTCGGGAAGTTCTTTTTGTACATTTTTGGGCAAATTAGCGTCTAAATCGTAGCTGTAAAGGTGCTGGGCAAGGTTTTTTAGGAGATTTTTAGTAAGATCATTAACCAAGTTCGAAAAACTTTTACTTACTATTTGGTTTTTTATTTCGTTAAAAGTTTCCTCAGTTAGTTCTTTTTCCTCTTTTTGTGCCTTTTGGATAGCTTCAAACAATGATTTTTGCTCTCCACTATTTGAAGCAGAAAAGCCTTTTTCTTGCGTAGAAAGCGTTTGTACGAGGTCCCAAAGTGCCTCAAAATTGGCAGTAATATTATTTTTTACTTTATTTTTCAGAGTACCTTTCCTTTTCATTTACTTCAAGCGGTTTGATTTCAGACTTCAGATTTTGCAGTTTTGTATCGGTGCTTGCAAGCTACCTTGTTTTATTGTTTCACTTTTAAATTTCAAAAAAAATGGCAAAAAAACCAAATCACGAAGCCGACATTTCCAATGCCAACAAAGGCACGAAAGGTACGAACATTACCTACGACAAAAATCAAGGTAATCGTGGCAAACAACTTAACCCCAACCAAAAATCCAAAAAGTAAAAATGGCGGATTTTTCAAAATCTAAAATCGAAGAAAAAGGTAACATCTCTTATAGCGTTTGGAACGCTATAAGAGATACAAAAAGCCTGCTACAAACCATGAAGCAAAAAACTGAATTTTTTGGGAAAACTTAATTGATAAACAACAATGCCTATGCTAAGCCCTCGTATGCGTAAGAAACTTTTGCAGAAAATATTGCAAAAAGCCTCTGAAAACAAAAAATACACTTTTTTTAGTCTTTTAGCCCCCGAAGAACTTACTTACAAACATTGCAGAATTTTGGCAGAACTTATGGACTGGGACAGCAACAGCGTGGCTCGTTTGTTTGCAATTGCCAACTTCAAAGCTACGCAAAGCCTTTCTATCAGTTCCGAAAAAAAGATTTTAGATTTTCTTGGCTACGAAACTATGGAAAAATTAGAACTACTGCTACTTATAGAAACTGCCTTAGACGAAATAAAAAACCTACTACAAAGTATGAAGTAAATTTTCTTAGAAAAATTTGAATCTTTGAACCAAAAAGGGAAAGCCGAAAACCTTGAAAAGAGTAGGCAAAATTTACAATTCTAAATCCAAAAATTATGAAAAAGCTATTTTTAACTTGGCTTTGTACCTTCTTAGCCTTTGGTATCTACGCTCAACAAAACGGCTCTGTGGATTATGAACTAAAAAAGTTGAAACAAGAGCTTCAAGGTGGCTATAAAGAATGGGTATGGAAATCGCAAAAACTGAAGTTCTCAATTCCTGCTACAATGAAAGTAACTCAAAACACTGCTAACGAGTTTCACGCAAAAGATGAACACAACGAATTTGCCATTTTCGCTTGGCAAGACCGAAAAGTAACCGCCCAAGATATGAAAAACGCTGTCTATAAACTTGCTGATGAATATCTTGATAATCTCGGAGTGGTAGAAGAACACGATATAGATGACTTTGAAGGCGCTTATGTTGTGGGTACTGATAAATACGGACATAGCACGGTTTTCTTCGGTCTTATTGACAAACGCGGTGGTACAAACTTTTTTGTAGAAGTTATTTTTGATAGTAAAGATGAGTTTTCAATAGAAAATGCCTTCAAAATGATTGATAGTATAGACAGGCTCTAATCATTGTAGCCCTAAACAAGTAATTTACACTCTAAACCTGCCAAATGGCAAAATTTGGTAGGTTTTTCCAAATTTTTTGTTTTCAATTTCTACCTCAAAACTCTAAATTTATGTTGCAAAAATTATGTCTTGTAATTGCTTTTGCCTTGTTGGCAGTAGCTTGCTCACCCAAAAGCGAAAAAGGTAAATGGACCGAAAAAGATAAAGAAACCTTTAAGAAAAGTTGTGTAGATGAATACGACAAAGCCAAAGAAGATGAACGCAAAGCACTAAAAGCACTTGGCATCGGCGATAAAGCTGATTTTTCGCAAATGTGCGATTGCTTGCTCAAAAATGCCGAACCGATGTACCTGCCCGATGAAATCAATAAAAACAAAGAAGAACAAGATAAACTTTCTCAGAAATGTTTTGGCGAACTTTTAGGCGAGAAAGGTGCTTGGAAACCTAAATTTAAGAGTATGATTCAAGGCTTTATGGAAGACGATGCCAAAGAGTCCTTTGAGAAAGCCAGCGAAGAAGAAAAAGAACTCTACAAATCTTTTGTTGAATGTACCATAGGAAAACTTGAAAAAGAAATAGACCCCAAAGAATTTTTCAACGCCGACAAGAAAAACGAAATACTCAGTAATGCTTTTCATAAAGCAGGTGAGGAGTGTGGCATAGAACTACACTTAGGAATGGAACTGCTCAAAGCAATTATGAGCCAAAACATAGATACAGAATGATAAAGTTTCTGATACTAACGTGAATTAGAAGCTGCTAAATGTTTTATTTTCTTTCGCTCCTCCTTCGGTTAAGCTCGCCTGACCAAGGAGGAGCTAATTAGCTCACATAAAAAATCATTTCTATTTCTCTGCCATTATCTTTGAAATGGACTTCATCGGCGAGGTGTTTGATAAGGAAAATACCTCTACCACCAATTTTGTCCAAATTTTCGGGGGCTACGGGGTCGGGAATGTGATGGTAGTCAAAGCCTTTGCCTTCATCTCTTACCACAAAACGCAGAGCCTCGTCGAGCAGTTGCATAGTTAGCTCTACATTTTTCTTTGGGTTTGATTGATTTCCGTGAATAATAGCATTATTGACCGCCTCGGTGATGGCGATAAGAATGTTTCCATAAATATCGTCGTTGATGTCGTATTGTTCCTTTACGTTATCAATAAAACTTTCAACGATACGGATATTTTCGGGAAGCGAAGGAATCTGCAAACTCACAGACTCCAACTTATTGCCGATATAAGTGTTTTTATTTTCCAATTCTTTGAAAATATTTGTCAATCTCTTTTTTGTAATACGGATTGAGAGCAGGCGGCACGGTACGCAACATCTCTATCTGTTTTTCCTTGGGCTTGGTGTATTGCTCCAAGTTTTTTGGAATTTGTTTTTCTTTGGGCTTAGCGGTTTCACCTTTGCGTTTTTCTTCTTCGCCACGCTCACGCATTGCCTTTTCGTACTCCAAAAGGCGTGTTTCTATATCTTTCTGGCGTTTTACGAGCTGGTCGGTCAGGCGTTTGTTGATTAAATCTTCTTCATTTTTTTCCATTTCTTTAATCAAATCGCTGAGTTGTTCGCCCATATTGTTGCCGTTTTTGTCCAACTGATTGCCTTTTCGGAGTTCTTCTAATTTTCGGCGTAGGGCTTCCTGACGTGCTGCCAATTTAGCTAATTCCTCTGAAAGTTGGTTGCCTTGCTTACCACTTTTTTTGAGTTCTTGGATTTTCTGTCCGAGTTCTTGTTGCAATTCGCCAAGGCTCTGCCCTTTTTGTTTTCCTTTATTTTTCCCCTTAGACTGCCCCGATTTGGCATTCATTTGGTTCTGCATTTCTTGCATTGAACTATTGAGCATCAGGGCGAGGTTGTTCATCGAGGTCATTGCCGATTGCTGTTTGCCTGCCGCCAAGCCCAATTTTCGTTCTTTAATGCTTCTCGAACTTTCTTCCATAGCCTTTCGCATATCGCTCAATTCGCGTGTAACAAAAGACTCAATCATCGGTTGGCGTTTGGCAAGAGCCAGCAAACTATCTTCCAAGACCTGTGCATCATCACGCAGTTTGAGTTGTTTTTGAGCCAAATCAATGAAACGAGGGTCTGAAACATTGATTTTCTTAAATTCTTTCATCAAATCTTCTTGCTCAAAAGAAAGTTTCACGAGATTATCCAAAATATTTCTCAGATTATTCATATCTTCTTCCAAACTTTCCATTTCCATTTCAGCCTGCATCCGCTCCATTTGTTCTTGCATTTCTTTCATTTTTTGGGCGGCTTTCTTTTGGGATTGCGAGGCTTTTTGATTGCTTTTGTTATTCTTATTTTTTAGTTCTTCCAAACTTTTGTCTTGCTCGCTATCCACTTCTTTTTTCTGCTCTTCCATATTGAGCGTAGGATTGGGTTCTTGGAGGTCTTGGTTCATTTTCTCCAATTTATCCATTTCTTTTTTGAGGTCGTCGAATTTTTCGTTTAATTTTTCTTGTTTTTGTTGTAAATCTTGCTGTTTTGCATTGTCTTTTTTATTAGTCTTTTCGGTTTCTTCGGCAAGTTTTTGTTGCTCTTGGGCAAGTTTTTCTAATTGATTTTTAATATCTTCAAATTTTTGTTCATACTGCATTTGTTTGAAGAGTTCGAGGATTCGGTCTAATTCTTTTTCCAAGTTTTCTTCTTTGTTCAAGATTTTTTCTAATTGTTCTTGCAATTTGGGGTCGTTGCGTAGTTCTTCGAGCAATTTTTCTAATTCTTCGTAAAGTTTTTTAGTTTCTTCGTCGAGCAAATTATCCATTAGCTTTTGGAGTTGCTCAATTTTTTCTTTGAGTTCTTCGTTTTGCTGGTCTCCGAAACGTTCTTTTTTCTCTTCGTTATTACGATTAAGCTCTTGCAAAAGTTTTATTTCTTGGTCAAGATTTTCTTTTTTCTGTAAAATATCTTGAATTTGCTTGCGGTCGTTGTAGTCTAAATTTTTCTTAGTTTTCAGTTTATTATCTAATTCTTGCAAATCTTTACGCAGCTGGCGTGCTTTTTGCAGGGTTTTATCCACTTGGGAAGCAGTTTTTTGAGCGGTATTTTCTATTTCTTGGCGTAATTCTTGTTCATTTGGCAATTTAAACTGATAGGTAAGCGTTTTAGCAGATTTTGCACCATTTACGCCGTCGTTGTCCCAAACTTGTGCAAAATATTCTATTTGCTCGCCGGGGCGAAGTTGTAGGGGTCTCAAATCCATTTCGTAGTAAAAATTTTGAGCTACCGAACCAGCCTGTACGCCTATGGGAACGGCTTTGAAGTCGCTACGCGGTTTGCCATCAGCACCAATTATTCTGTAAAAAAATTTAAGTTGGCTGATGCCGTAATCATCACTTACGCTACCGCCCACGCTTACGAAGTTATACAAAGCCGTATCTTTGTAGGTTTCCATTCCGATTTTGGGGTATTGGTCAGGAATAACGTTGATGTAATACGTGATGCTTTCTTTGTTTTCGCTATGTTCGTTTCGTAGGCGAATGGTATAGTTTTGCGAGGCACGCAGTTGTTTGGAGTAAGCGAAAGTTTTGTTGCTTTCTCTTTGAGCCTTAATGGTATTTTTTTCACCTTCAAAAGTTAGGTACAGACTATCAGTTTTGGCTACATTGAAAAGCCATTGTACCTGCGTACCTTCGGGAACAACCAAATTGCCGATATTTTTCAGGCTTTCAGGCGTTTTTCCTAAGTAAGCAGGATAAACAAGATTGGCACTAAAACTGAGCAGACTGGGGCGTTCGAGCAATTCTATCTGATAGCTATTAGAGTTAAACCCTGCGGCTTCAAAATAAAACTCTTCTGCTTTCTGCAATCGCTGAAAGGTGTAATGATAACCTTGTGCATCTTGTTGCATCTTGATTTTGCCTTCGGCTGTTATCAAATACACTTCTTTGGGCAAGGCATTGCCTTTGAGTTGAAGCTGAATCTTGAGGTCTTCACCTTTGAAGGCTCTAAGATTTTTGTTGAGTAACTCAAAACGAAACGGAGCGGCATCAGCAAAAGTTTCCGAATAGCGAATGATACGTTTGGAAGGTTCTGTAAAAAATTCTATTCCACCTACCACAAAGCCTATGAAGGCAAACAGCAACAAAAGCAGGAAATAGCGTAAATACTTTTTGTTTTCAGATAAATCGACTGCGTCAGGAAAATGAAAAATACTCAGCTCTCTACTTTTTTGCTCGATACCTGCCACTAAAAGTTCGGTTTTTTGTTCAATTTTACGTAGCTGAATAGTGTTTAGTAACTTATCACCGATATTTGCAAAATAACTACCGATATGTTGGGCAGCTTCTTCATCAGAAATTTGCTTGCCGAAACGCAACATTTTGAGCAAAGGGACTATTACCCAATAAGTCATTGAAAATAAAGCAGTTGCGACAAAACTGAACAACAGAAAAGCACGCATACTTTTGCCAAACCTGCCAACGTACTCAAATGTATTGAAAAGCAGATACAAAGCCGCCAAAAATATCAGTACAATCAGCGAACCTCTAAGCAGAAGGTTAAGATAATATTTTCGCTTGTAGCGATTTAAGTTTTCGTTGAGCAAATCCATAGTTAAATTGTAAATTGTGTATAGCTAAATACAGCAAGATTTACACTAAAAAATTTTCTGACATAATCAATGGGGAATTTCTCAAAGATAAAACAATTTTTTGGAAAAAAAATCAAAAGATTTTTTATATTTTCTGAAATTCTGCAATTTTGGCAGAAATTTTGACGGTTTTAAAAAGAAAACATGTTCCGAATGAAAAAAATTTTTTATTTTCTTATTTATTTTGTAATAAATTTTTCATTTGCCCAAATGCCAAAGCCCGAATGGGTACGAGGAAATTGGAAAGTAGCTAAGTTAGAAATTCCTCATTATGAGCAAATTTTAGCTCGTGCTACGCCCGAAAAACGCAAACAAGTCGAGGAAGAACTCAAAATCCTTGCTCAATCAGGCGATTTTAGGTTTAATGCTGATGGTACGTACCTTATCATTTTTGCAGGGAACAAAGAAGAAGGTAAATGGAAAACCAATCAGTATGCTTCCAAAATTATTAAGCAAGAAAAACTGCCCGATGGCTCGTACCAAAAGCCCGAAGAAGTTGGTATTGAGCTACTTACCAAAAATACAATGATACTACTCAACGACTACGAAGGTGGCGAAATTATCCGAATCACCCTGAAAAAATAAGTACTTAGACATTAGTAGTTAGATGTTAGTACTTAGACAAAATATTGTTTTTCAAGTTTTTACACAAATACAAGTGTCTGTTTAATTGTGTTGAGGCACTTAATTCTATAATTCTATGCAAAACCAACTACGATTCGTTTCGCTTTTTGCCTCGTTGATGTCTGTCTGGATTGTTTTCTCGGTAGCCTTGTACCGAACAGGTTTTCCGACCTCTCCACTAATGCTCA
>Ga0308407_1001503_pt1 | contig 12247 bp, 9 predicted proteins | sample HotsprSampleMSe2_FD_203476 | JGI IMG/M metagenome (GOLD analysis project Ga0308407, IMG submission 203476) | Hot spring phototrophic mat microbial communities from Mushroom Spring, Yellowstone National Park, Wyoming, United States - 20060911_MSe2 ...
ATTAGGTATGTTTAGCATAACTTCTTCATATTCTTCTTCAATAGACTTTGACTCTTCTTCAATTTTTTCAATCTCATCTTTTAAGACTGAAATCTCTCTTTCAAGTTCCTCAGTAGACACACCTTTTCTTTTCCTATCAGAAAATTCTTTAGAAATAGAGTTCCTCTTTGCTAATAGTTCCTCTTTTTTCTTTATACTATTCTTTCTTTTGATAGAAATTTCTTTTAAAAGTTCTATTATTGAAGTATCCATATTTCTTTTTTTAAGAGAATTTTCTAAAACAGAAATATCGTTTTCTATAATTTTTGGATCAATCATAAGACCTACCCTATATCCTATTAGTTTAATTAAAATTTATTAAAAAACTTATTAAAATATTCTAAAAATAAAGTTTGTAAACTTAAGCGATAAACTACTATATAAGAAAGAAAGAATGAGCAAGAATAAAAAAGGTAGTATATAGAAAAAACCTGGCATAACAGTAGGAAATATTGTCTTAAAATAGTCTATAGTAATAATGATTATTAATGAAGAAAATACTATTGTAAAAATAAACTTAAGAAAAAGTGTCCAAAAATGCTTTATAGTAGTATCAAAGACTTCTTTATAATCTTTTCTATATGTAAAAAGCCACATAGGGTTAAAGGGTGAGCTCATTAGGCCAACAGTATTTTTTATTTTATGATATATCCCATTAATATCCAAAATATTTATCTTATTATTCTCAAAATAAATAACCTTATCAGTAGTGATTTTAGTAATACCAAGATAAAACACCTTTGAGTCAGTGATTATATAGGTGTTATAACCCCACAGAGGATATAAACTTTTTGGTTCAACTAGAGACTCAACATAAAAAATAGATAGTTTATCCTGATAATTTATCAGTGTCATCATACCACGATATATATTTGAAGTCTTTAACTCTTCAAAGTCTCTATAAGTAACTGTAGTATTTTCATAGTTACTAAAACTTTCCTTATATACCTTATAAAGCCCAGGTAATGCAGAAATAAGGTATGAAAATACCTCTTTATTCTTAGCCTGATTTAAAAACTGGTTAACAGTAACCAAAAATTGATCTTTCAAAAAGTCTTTATTTTGAGTAGCCATCATTTTATTTTTTATACTGTTATAAACTTTTTCAACCTCATTATTAAAAATGTTTGGTTTTAACCTATCCAACAGGTATTGATACTCTCTCTTTTGATAAAACTCTTTAAGTTTATCAAAATTGATATAATACTTTTCAAGACTATTAAAGTCCTTTATAAAATCCTGCTTTGACTTCAATAAAAAGTCTTCTATAGAGTCTATAAGCATATCTTTTTTTAGAATAGACAATAAACTATATGCAGAATCGTATTCACCAACAGTGATAAGGTAGAAAACATCTCTTATTTTTTTGGATTCCTCTGGTGTGTACATGACCAAAAAGCTTTTTAGTGACTCTATTTTTTGTATAACATTAGGATCAATTACTATGTTATTAAACTTTGCAGTATTTCCTAAAGAAAAAAACAGGATAATAAATAATATATTTGCAAGAACTATTGGTAGAACATAAATATTTTTCGCAAGACTCCTTCCAAAAACAAGTATTGAAGAAAGTAAAATAAAATTAAAAGATACAATAAAAGAGTTTATAAACCTAATCTTAAGTATCTTATAAAACACAAGGAAAATTACAACTTGAATCAATAATGCAATAATAAGCTTAAAAAAGTTTTTCTTCACGTTTTAGCCCTTATAAGTCCAATAGTTAATAAAAGTAATAGTATCACTGTCTTTAAAATGCTAAAATAAATGTTATTAAAGTCTTTAAAAAAAACAAGAGAACCTAAGTACAAAGCATATGGCAAAGTAAAAAATACTATTGAATAACTTACAACAACAGAGGGTTTATAAGAAAAAGCAAATGCAAAAAGTACAAGATATAATACCCATAAAACATATTTCAAAAACTTAATCTTATTTAGATTAAACGCATTGAAGTCAATATCTTTTATAAAACTATTCACATGATTGTAATAAGTCTTAATTATACCTGGGGTATCGATAGGAGAAACTCCAGTCTCACTTACCTTTTTTAATGACTGGGTAGAAAAGTCATATATAAGATTATTATTATGAAAATTAAACTCTATCCTAGTCATTCTGGGACTAAGATTTATATCTGAACTTATTTTTATCTCTTTTTTTGAAAAGTCAGTCTTGGAAGTAATTACAAGAATACCTATAGCAACTAGAAAGACTAAAACAACAGTAAATATAGCAGTCTTAATTGAATATATCCAAAAATAATATGGGAAAAGTATGATAAAACATACAAGTAAGTGAAACATCACAAACTTCATATTTATCTCTGGGAAAATGCTAATTATAGAAGCAATAATTATAGAAATAAACAGTAAGAACTTAATAATTCTCACATAATATTCCTTTTATTCTTTAATAAATCTTAAAATAAAATTTTTAAATTAAAATTTTTACTTTAATTCTTATTCTTATAATTTCGGAAAATGGTGCTTGATTTTTTAAAAAAGAATAATTCATTAGAATAAAATATGGCTATAAAAAGAAAAAAGTACTAATTACTAAATACTAAAAAGTATGTTCTACTATAAAAATAGTTTTTTTAATTCACTTCCACTATATAAGAGTTTTCAATTACAGACTTTATTGTGTAAGTCTTTGAAGTTTTTTCTAACAAATTTTTATGAAATATTATTTGATTAATCTCTTTTTGTTTTTTTATTGTCTACTATTTAACTATTTGTTTTATTATTTTTATAGGAATCGACCAAATCAAGAAGATAAAAACTACCTTCAAAGTCTTTACCAACAATTTCTATCATCTTTTTTATACAATCAGGATTATCTGTGGTAAAAAAGTCAAAACTCATCCTTTTTATATCCATAACATAAGGCAATATCTGGTCATCCTTATACACAAAAGTTACAGTATATCTTAGCGACTCTTTATTGTAGTACTCTTTTTTTATAAGTCTATTTTTAACATCATAAAAATACAAAACTCTCTCTGTAACACCTATCCCTTCAATCCTACTTATCTGACTTACAAGAAGATCATTTTTCCAGCTAAACTCATAATCACCATATTTTTTCTTAAATATTTTTCCCTGAAAAACATCAATATACAAGAGTTTACCATCTCCATCATAATAGTAATAGTAAGTAAATTCACCAGATTTTAATTTTTTCCTCATAAAAAATTCCTATAAAATTAATTGTTTGTAATCTCATTATATATTTCAGTTAAAACATTTCTATAATCTCTCTTACCCTCTTCTATATCTTTCATATAAGTCTCAAGAATCCTGGTCCTTTCCTCAGAAAATATGTTTTTATATTTCTCTATAAGATATTTATAGACCTCTATACCTTTTTTAGTCGGTATAAGTTTATTATACTTACCCTCTATAATATACCCTCTTGAAAGCAAAGTAGATATTATCTGGCTATAAGTCGAAGGTCTTCCCAAAGACTTTTCTTTCATTAACTCTATTATATCTGCCTGATCAAACAATGGTTTATCTGGCCTAGTGAACTTATCTATAGAAACTATTTTCAAAGACTTTTTCCTTATAGGCTCAAAAGTATTTATCTGACTTATGAGATTCCAACCATCTTTATGTATACCAACATTAATTCGAGTCTCCCCCTTATAATTCCCAACTTTCAACTGTAGTACCTGCTTTTTTATAACAACTTCTGGCATCTGTGATGCAATAAACCTCTTAAAGATAAGATCATATAACATAAAATGTCTCTGTGTCATATTTTTAGGTACAAAAAGGTCACCCTCATATATAACTTCTCGCAGTTCTTTTGCATCAAGTCCTCTCGTAGGTCTTATACATTCATGAGTCCCTTCTTTGCCCCACTCTCTGTTATAAATATAATCTTTTCCAAACTTTTCATTAATGTAGTCGTATGCTAATTTTTTCCCAAAATCAGATACATGTATTGAATCAGTTCTATGATATGTAATGAGTCCATTCTCAAAAAGGTCTTGAGCTATAGACATAGCCTCAGAAACTGAAAACTTCAAAGTCTTATTAACCATTGCAAGTAGAGAATCAGTCGTAAATGGTGGTTGGGCTGGTAACTTTTCTTTCAAATAACTTGAGGATTCTATATCTATTTTATCAAGATTTTTTATACTACCCATCTCATCTTTTGGTACATCTAAATTAAAATATTCAGTCTTGAGCCTATAATATTTCTTCTTGCTAGCCTTATTCTCTTCCACCCTTTTGATAACAAAACCTAATACTGGTGTCTGAACTCTCCCTGCAGATATATTGCCTTGATCAAAAAAGTCTTTTAACTCACTTGAAAACTTAAATCCAATCCACCTATCTTGTATCCTCCTTAGTATCTGGGCTTCCACAAGAGACTTACTAAGAAAACCCATTTTTTTAAATCCTTCTAATATACCTCTCTTTGTTATTTCGTGAAAAACAACCCTCTTTACATTCTCAACATAAGGAGACAGTAGAGAATAAATATCCCATCCTATTTTTTCACCCTCTGTGTCAGGGTCTGTAGATATAAAGACAGTATCAACCTCTTTTGCTATATCTATAAGGTCAAGCAAAATATCTTTTTTATCATAAAACTCAGAAGAACCACAACTAGGGCAAGAGTTTGAATAGTTAAACTGTTTTTTGCACTTTTTACAAACCTTTATAGTCAAATATTTTGGAATATAATTATTATTATCAATCTTTACTCCATAAAATCCATAATTTCCCTCTGTAGTAATGTCATATAAATGCCCCATAGTAGAACCAATTATAAGATTAATATTACCCAAGCTGACTTCATACACGTTCATAGACTTAAGATATCTGGTTGTTGGTTTACCTATTAAATTAGAAATAAGATTAGACTTTGTTGGAGACTCAACTACCATAAGAGCAGTAAGTGTCTTGTCTTTTATTTTTTTTATTTTTGAGTCTTTGAGTGTCTTAATCTTTTCCCTATCTTTATCAATATCTTCTATAACTTTATCAATGTCTATATCAGAAAATTTCTTTATATCTCTATTCTCAAGCCATTTTATCCTTTTTTCAAGAAAAGATACAAGTCTGTTATCATTTTCAAGTATAAGTGAAAGACCCTTTGTAAAACCTTCCAAAGAAAGTCTTGATGTCCTTCCGGCAGCTTGTATATAAGTAGGTATATCAGGAACTAAAATATATTGTCCAGTATCATCTTCTTTAAAAACAATCTCTTTACTATTCTTTAAGAGGTTAATTATATCCTCTCTCTTCATATATTCACGAGCCAATGCTAAAGAATATTCCAAAACTTTATTGTTAAAATAATTTTTTTTCAATATCTTAAGTTGTTTCTCTATCTTTGCCTTGTCTTCCTCAACAACATATGATAAAGCAGCAAGAAGTCTTATGAGCTGAAAAGAGTTTATATTTTCTCCTTCAAGGTCAATCTTATATTTATATGAAGGTATACCAATAAATACTGAATATCTTATAATATCAGGCAAGTCTATTCCTCTTACTAAAAGACCATAAGAAGAAGCAACTCCTATAAGTAGGTCTATCTTGCCATCAATAAAGTCATTAGTTACAGACTTTATATTATTTGAAGATATAACCTTAACTCTAAATTCATTTTTTAACTCTTCATACAAATAATTAGCATATTCAATACCTTTATAAACAGGTACAAATATTATACCACCTTTGCCCAATTTCTTTAAATGTCTTTTTAAATTATCTAAAGAAAAATCATCATAAACATCAATAACATTAGACCCTGCCTTAGATCTTTCCCCTATATCAAAAGATAATAGTGCTTTGAATAGCTTTACTCTTATTCCTCTGGCCTTATTTGTTGCAGTAGACAGCACAAGACACCCTATTTTTTTAGTAGTAATTATATTAGCAAGTGTATTTTTAAGAGAAATATGATTATTAAAAAACTCCTGATCACTTGACTTTTTGTTAAAAGAAAAAGATGACTTTATGTAATCATAAGCAAGAGTTAAGTCAGAATCTGAAAATCCAATTAGTTTTAATACATATTCTATATTTCTTGAAGTCTTTAACAAAGAATCCGTATCATCAGCAAAAATAAAGTCAAAAAACTTATTCTTTATTGAATCAAAGTTCCTTGACAAGAAATTGTTAGTTATTACAAGTATGTCAAACTTATCTTTTTCAAGTGCTTTGAAAAAATTATCCTTTTTTGAAGGTATATTAATAAAAGATGAAGAATAGCACAATATATTGATTTTCCTTGAGATAATTTGAGTATAATTTTCAAGTTTTGTTTTAACATTAAGAAGAAGACTTGTATTTGGTAAGATTATGAGTGACTTCTTTTTTTGGAGGGATAAATATAAAGAAGTTATAATACCAAAAGTAGTTTTTCCTACTCCTGTTGGGGCAATAGCAGTAAAACTTTTATTTTTTATTACTCTCTTAAACCATGACCTTTGAATACTCCATGGGTCTGCCAATATAAGCTTTTTAAAAAACTTTTTATAATTTTTATAATGATCATTAAGATTTTTTATATCCTCATATCCTTGCAACTTTGAAGTCTTATTTAGCTCTTCATATATATCATCAATTGTTGAACCTTTTTTATAATCTCCGATACAAGAATAGCATGGATATTTTTCAATATTCCTATCATCAGAGTTTATTCCATGACAGTTTGGGCAAAAAAAATCATAAAGTCCTAAAGTTTCCATAGATTCTCCTAAAAACAAATTAGAGTTAAAAATAAAAATTTTTTTAAAAAATAAAAAATTATAATTTAAAAAATTTAAATAATTAAAATTATAATTTAACCGAGTAATATATTTAAATTTTTTGTTTAGTCATTTAAGAGGGAGGGGCAAATGAGAATTAACAATCCATATTTAAAACCTTATGATGTAAATATACATACATCAAACGGAAAACATATCTCTGACAATTTATATACAAGAAAACCTGATAATGTTGTTGGTTCTTTCGCAGAAGCATTAAACAACGCATTTTCAAACCTTAATGACCTTCAAATAAACTCCGAACAACTTCAAGTAAAAATGATTACAGACCCAGAAAGTGTTAATCCACATGAAGTATCTATCGCACAGACAAAGGCTGAGCTTGCTTTATCATTTGCAAAGTCTGTAATTACAAGAATAGTTGATGGATTTAAGGAATTACAGAACCTAAGATAAATAAAATTTTAAATATAAATTTTAAAAGAATACACTAAATATGGTGTATTCTTTAATCTTTGTTTAATTAAAAAATTGATAAATATATAATCTTATTTTTAATCTTTTATTTAATTTATAATCAATTGTAATATATTTTTTTTGTTTAAGTTTATTTTTTTTATTATACTTTAATTTATATAAAAAAGTAAGTATTTATTGAAATTATATATATTTATTAAAGTTAGTATGTTTTTTAACTTTAAAAGAGGGAGGGGGCATTATAATGAATCCATTGGAAATTTTAAAAAAAATTAAAACTGCATTTAATAACTTAAATCTTACTCAGAAAATAATTGCTGGGAGTATAATATTAGCTATCATTATACTATTCATAGTAATATCTGTTTCTTCAACTTCTTCAGGTAAATATCCACTCTATGGTTTAAACTATAAAATAAGTGAAAAAGACCTTGAAAGAATACAAAAAGCATTAAAAGGAATGAACGTTGAGTTTGAGGCAACAGACAACCAAATATTTGTAAAAGATAAAGAACTTGCAGCAAAACTTAGAGCAGAATTAGGTCTGGAAGGTATTATACCCCAGGGAATAAAGTCATGGGAATTATTTGATAATCAGCCATTTACAACAACTGACTTTGAGAGAAAAATAAATGTAAGAAGAGCAATAACAGCAAGTGTAAAACAGCACTTGGAAAAACTAGATGAAATAGAAGCTGCTGATGTAGTAATATCTTTTGGTGAAGAAAAATATTTCAAAGATGATTTAAACAATTTCCCATTAACAGCATCAGTAGTAATCACACCTGCACCAGGTAGTGATATAACAACTAATAAGAAAAAAATTAAAGGGTTAAGGGACTTAATAGCAAAAGGTGTTGATATGTTGCTCCCTGAAAACATAGTAATATTGGATAACCAGGGTGAGGTATTAACAGATAAATTGAATGAGACTGATGAAGAGGAAAATATAAGACTTGCAAAAGAACAAATAAAGATAAAAGAAAAACTTAGAATGCATTATTATAATGAATTAAAAAAATTACTTGAAAGAGTTTTTACATCTGATAGGTTTGACATTAAGCTTAACCTTGAACTTAACTGGGATGTTGTTAAAATGAAAGAAAACTTGCTAAAACCAGTAATAATAAAACCAGACAACCCTGAAACACCGTACGATGATAGTGTTGTTGCTGAGTCTCTAACAGTAAGTAGAAAAAGCACTAAAGAAACATTTAAAGGTCAAGGATATATACCAGAGGGGCCAGCAGGTATAGAAGACCAAGTTCCAGCAGGTTTAAAGGAAAAAATGGATAGATATAACGTATATGAAAAACAAGAAGATATAGAAAATAAAGAGTTTAGCAGGTCAGAACAAGAAATAAGAAAAGCACCATATGATATAAAAAACATGACTGTTACAGTATTCCTTGATGGTATATGGGAAAAAGAAAGAGATAAAGATGGTGATATAATTATAGAAGGTGGTAAAATAAAAAGAAAGTTTATTCAAGTAACAGAAGATATAGTTAAAAAAGTTGAAGAAAGTGTAAAAGCCTACATAGGATTTAATGAAGGAAGAGGAGATAAGGTTGCAGTCAGTGCTATACAGTTTGATAGGACTAAAGAGTTTGAGAAAGAAGATGAAGAGATAAGAAAGGCTGAAAGATTAAGAAAAACAATAATAGCAGTAATAATTGGACTAATAACACTATTTGTCATATCTATAGTTTATAAAGCAATAGAAAGAGAAATGGCAAGAAGAAGAAGACTAAGAGAGGAAGAACTAATAAAACAGCAAGAGGCATTAAGACTTGCTGCACTAAAGGCAGCAGAACAAGAATCTGTTGGAGCTGAACTATCACCTGAAGAGAGAGCAAGACTTGAACTACAAGATAATGCTATTAAAATGGCTAAAGAAAAGCCAGAAGAAGTTGCTAAACTATTAAGAACTTGGTTGAGTGAAGAATAAGAAAGGAGGTAAAAAATGTCACAAGCAGTTGAACAAAAAAAGACTAGCAAAAGACAATTAACTGGAAAAACTAAGGCTGCAATATTTATAGTAACAGTAGGGCCTGAAGTATCTTCATCTATATTTAAACATTTGAAAGAAGAAGAGATAGAACAACTTACCTTTGAGATAGCAAGATTAGACAAAGTTGACCCTGCAGAAAAAGAAAAAGTACTATCAGAGTTTCAAGAATTGATGATGGCTCAAGAATTCATCTCAAACGGTGGTATAGATTATGCAAGAGAAGTACTTGAAAAGGCTGTAGGTACTCAAAAAGCTATAGATATCATAAATAAACTCACATCATCACTTCAAGTAAGACCATTTGACTTTGTAAGACGTGCTGACCCTGCTCACCTATCAAACTTCATACAACAGGAGCACCCGCAAACAATCGCCTTAATACTCTCATATCTTGAGCCTAAAAAAGCTGCTCAAATATTAAGCACCATAGAACCAGAAAAAAGGTCTAATGTTGCAAAAAGAATAGCAACAATGGATAGGACATCACCTGATACATTAAGAGAAGTTGAAAGAGTATTAGAGAGAAAAATATCAACAATAGCAAGTGAAGACTTTACAATGGCTGGTGGTATTGATACTATAGTTGAAATCCTTAACAATGTCGACAGATCAACAGAAAAATCAATAATGGAAGCTCTTGAAGAGGATGATCCAGACTTAGCAGAAGAAATCAAGAAAAAAATGTTCGTATTTGAAGATATTGTCATACTTGATGATAGATCAATTCAAAGAGTCCTAAGAGAAGTAGACCACCAAGACCTTGCAAAAGCACTAAAGGCTGTTGACCCTGAAGTACAAGAGAAAATATTTAGAAATATGAGTAAAAGAGCTGCTCAAACACTTAAAGAAGATATGGAGTATATGGGACCACTTAGAATGAAAGAAGTAGAAGAAGCACAACAAAAAATAGTTGGTATAATAAGAAAGCTCGAAGAAACTGGAGAAATAGTTGTCGCAAGATCTGGTGAGGACGAAGTAATAGTATAAAGAGAGAGTATTATGAAAAAAATATTTTTTTATATTATAATAACATTTATTTTCTTAGTCAATTGTTCTTCAGATAAGACAAACTCTAAACCAAAAAATGAGAAAAAAACACAAATTCCATTAACAATTCATCTTGAGTCAGACTCCAATAGTGATTCATTAGTAATAGAAAGAAACAATAGTAAAGAATATTATAATAAAAAGCCTTTTATAACAGGAGAAAACATAAACCTTATAAGTCTTACATCTGGACTTGTAAAAAAATACGATATTATAATTGAGTTCGATCAGATCGGAACCAAAATAATAAAGGAAGTTACAACCAAAAATATAGATAAAAAGGTTGCAATAATATTTGATGGAGAGCTAATAACTGCTCCACTTATTAGGATGCCTATAGAAAATGGCAAAATAATGATATCCGGTGCCTGGGAAAATGAAGAAAAAGTATATAACTTTGTAAAAAAACTAGAAAAAGAAATTGAAAAAAAGTAACAAATTAACATATTCAAATTATTAAATTATAATATCATAACTAAAAAAATAAAGGAAAAAAAAATGAAAAGATTAATTACTCTATTTACACTGCTACTCCTAATAAGCCCTGTGATATCAAAAGGAGCAGAATATCAGGCAAATCTTGGAGCAAGCAGTGGAAACATAAACACACCATCTGCTGATACAATAAGAAAAAACTCGGTCGTGTTAAACTCATGGTTTTTACTCACTGAAAATACTGGATATTTACCAAGGGTATTGGTATCTTTTGTTGAAAACTGGGAAATAGGTTTTGGTGCTGACTTTCAAAAACCAGATTCAAATGATCCATCATACATACTGAATACTAAATACAAGTTTTACGACTCAAACTCAATAAAAGCTGCAATAGGATTTAATTATCAATATAATGTGCATAATAATTCTACTTGGAATAATTATCAATTCTATTTGGGTTTTACATGGATGGGATGGGCAAAGACTTCAGCAATAATAGGAAAAACTTTTGGTGACTATACAGAAAAGGAAAACATTGACTTTAGTATAGGTATAGAAAAAATACTGTTAGCAGGTGAACTCGGTAAACTTGCTATAATAACTGACTTCTCAAACTATCAGTACAGAAACAAATATGTAGAAGGTGCAGGTAATCTTTCAAGAGGTATATTTTCAGGTGGAGTAAGAGTACTACTCTTAAACAATAAATTAAATATAGACTTTGTATTTACAGACCTACTAGACTCTAATAGAGAAATGGCTGCATCTTTCTCATTTATTCTTAGTTTTTAATATAGAAACTCTTTAAAGACTGTTTACTATTTATTTAAAAATCCTATTTCAGCCGTGTATTAATGCACGGCTTTTCCTCAAAAAATCTTAAACTAAGTTCCTTTAAAATTTAAAATAAAAGAAGGTATGAACGCTATTGTTCAAATAAGGAATTATATTTGTAGCATATGTCTTTATATCCACAGAAATTACAAAAAATGAAATTTTTTTAAAAAAAATAAACTTTACTTTCCAATATTTTAACAAGTTTTTATTGATTTCCTTTTGCATAAACTAATATCTTTAAGTTCTAAAAGTCTATATATTTATACAAAGAGTAAAAAAATAATAATGCTTTTTAAAAAATAAAATTTTAATTTTAAAATTTTATTTTTTAAAAAATTTTTTTAGATTTATTTATTTCATAAACTAATTTTTTAAGTCCTTAGAGATTAATTTAATTAAACTTAATAGTTTCAATTATATCAAAACACAAGAAAATTTAAAAGATTGGGTAAGTCCATTAAGAAAATTAATTAATAAGATAATTTTAAATGATAAAAATTAGTTTTCAATCGCTGACTAATTAAATTTATATCTTGAGTTTTTCATAAGTATTATTAGAGCTTTATTAAATATTAAATTTTTACTAAAATCTTCTAAAAAAATATAAAGGAAAGAGGATGAAAGATATATTAAGAGAAGGAAAACTAATATTTATAACTACATTA
>Ga0308407_1001506_pt1 | contig 12223 bp, 10 predicted proteins | sample HotsprSampleMSe2_FD_203476 | JGI IMG/M metagenome (GOLD analysis project Ga0308407, IMG submission 203476) | Hot spring phototrophic mat microbial communities from Mushroom Spring, Yellowstone National Park, Wyoming, United States - 20060911_MSe2 ...
TTCCAGGAGTTTACGATGGAGGTACTCGGTGGCCGCCACATCCAGACCCCTGGTGGGCTGACAGGCTAAAAGCAGGGTAACCGGGTGGGAAAGCTCCCGGGCCAGAACCACCTTTTGCTGGTTACCTCCACTTAACGAACGAATCACCGTGGATACATCGGGGGTAGCGATCTCGAACTCCCGCACCAGAGAAGAAGACAGGTTCCGTAGCGTAGACACGTCCGGGGTGAACATTCCCCGACGGACCGGAGGCTGATCCTCAAACCCTAAAAGCAGGTTCTCCATCACCGTAAAATCGAGAATGGTGCCGCGGCGATGACGGTCCTCAGGGATGTGGGCCACACCCCTTCTGATCCTCTCCTTTACCGAAAGGGAGGTAATGTCTTCCCCGTTGAGGTAAATCTTTCCTTTTTCTACCCGGCGGAGCCCCACGATGGTCTCCGCCAGCTCCGTCTGGCCATTTCCCTCTACTCCGGCAATACCCACGATTTCAAAGCGATGCACCGCAAGGCGAATATCGCGGAGGGCTTTGCCCCGCTCGGGAGGAGTGGAAACACCCTCCATGGAGAAAACCACTTCTTTACCGGGTTTCTGACCCCGTTCTAGCCGGAAGAGCACTTTTCTCCCCACCATCATCTCTGCTAATCCCTCCGGGCTTGCTTCCTGAATGGAGAGGGTTCCCACCTTTTTCCCCCGGCGCAGGACCGTTACCCGATCGCAGAGGGCAAAGACTTCCTTAAGCTTGTGGGAGATGAAAATGATGGTTTTCCCGTTCTTTTTCAAATTGAGGAGATAGTGGATGAGCTGATCCACCTCCTGAGGGGTGAGCACTGCAGTGGGCTCGTCAAAAATCAGAATCGAAGCACCCCGGTAGAGCATCTTGAGGATCTCCACCCGCTGCCTGAGACCGATGGGAAGGTCTTCGACCGGAATTTGCGGATCAATCTGCAGCCCTGTTTCGGCGAGCAACTCTTCGATCCGCCGCAGAGCCTCCTGCCGGGAGAGGAAAAACCCCCGGCGGGGTTCATGTCCCAGGATAATGTTTTCGAAAACCCGCAAATGAGGAACCAGGGTGAGGTTCTGATGGACCATTCCAATCCCACAGTGAATGGCCTGAGCAGGGCTGGCAATGGATACTTCCTTTCCCCGCACCAGGATTTTTCCACTATCCGGGCGGTAAAGCCCGTAGATGGTGCTCATGAGCACCGACTTTCCCGCCCCATTTTCTCCCAAAATCCCGTGGACTTCTCCTTCCTCGATATCCAGGTCAATATGGTCGTTGGCCAGAACCCCCGCGAAACTCTTGGTAAGACCCCTAGTCTGTAAGGCAAAAGCCATGAATGTCTACTGGAATTCAGGTGGACGAGGTACTTTGATGATTCCCTGAGCCACCTTTTCTTTGGCTTCCAGGACTTTCTGCATCGCTTCTTTCGGGATCGCTACCGGATGCTTGAAACCAAAACGCTCTTCCCAGAGCGGCTCTTCTTCGGGAAGCCGGCAATTCCCAATCCATCCTTCGGCGATACCCTTTTCCAGTATCCCACCCTGGAAAGTTCCCGCAAAAGCCGCCTTGATGGTTTCATATACCGCCACATCTACCCGCTTGGTCATGCTGGCAAAGATGTGTTCTCCGAGATAACACTGGCAGGCATCCACACCCATGGCATAGACACCCCGTTCTCTGGCAGCTTCAAGGGCTCCCAGACCACTTTTACCGGCCGCCGCCCAGATCACGTCGCACCCCTGGTCGATGAGGGAAAGAGCCAGTTCCTTCCCTTTGGTGGGATCGGCCCAACCACCCACATAGACGGTGGGAAGGACCACCGCTCCGGTATTGGCCCACTTGACCCCTTCTTCAAACCCGATGAAGAAATCCCGGATAAGAGGAATATCCATACCGCCCACGATGCCGATCTTTTTGGTCTTACTCATATAGGCTGCTTCAACCCCCAAAAGAAACCCTCCTTCGTTGGCCTTGAAAAGGAGGGAAGCCACGTTGGGTTGATTGACCACCATATCCACAATGGCAAACTTCTGTTCCGGAAATTCCTGGGCAATCTTATTCAAAGCATCTGCCTGATCAAACCCCACACAGACGATGATTTCGTAATCCCCCGAAGAAGCAAAATCCCGCTGGTACCCCTCGTACTCGGCAATGGCCTTGGGCTCCACATAATCGAGCTCCACTCCCAGCTCCTCTTTGGCCTTGAGAGCCCCTGCATAGGAAATATCGTTAAAAGATTTGTCTCCCAGGCCTCCGGTAGCCAGAATCAATCCAATCCTGCCCGCACCCTCCGCAAAGGCAAAAGAGAAAAGGACCAACCCCACCATCAATCCGAGAAAAAGATGCCATCTTTTCATGTATCTCCCCCCTGTGGGTGAATTTTCTTCCATTGTATCGCCCCAGAAAAGAAAACTCAAGAACAGGCACAGAACAAGAATATCTGCGACATATCGAGGGGATTCCCCTACTAGAAGCGCATTCCCTCTGAGATATAAGAGCTCTCGGGGGCTTGAAAGCCAAAAGGAGCGCCTCCGCTTTTTGGGGGAAGTTCAAATTCGAGCCAAAGCTTTTTGGCCCTTTTCGTGATCGGAGTGTACCTATCAGAAGTTTTGCTCCTTTCGAAAGTGACATAGAATAGAGCACCCTACCAGCGGTCCGTTGTTGTAGTGCAAAAACCGGTAGTAGTTGAGATAGAGAATCAGCGTCTTGTCGCTGCCGGTAGTCATCCAGTAAGCGAGTTTCGTCAGGTCGTCTTCGGTGGACAGCTGATCCTGCAGTTCGATGGGTGAACGGTGAGCCTTGCGTTCTCTCACCAAAGCGTTGAACCAGCCAGCAGTTGTGCCTGGGGTTGAACAACCTGTTTATGAAGATTTCGGTGTAGAGCGCAGCCAGGTACTAGAAGTAGCACAGGACAATGCGCTCGGCACAGCCACGGTTCATTCTCTCCGGGTGCTGACGAATGCTCTCGTCGGAGTGCGCCAGGTTATCGGCGGGAATCCCGACCTGACTGCCGCGGGCCATTAGAGGCTGTCGGGGGGAACCGCACCCGTCGGCACCGAAGCCTTCGGCAACGGTTCTGGTATCTTCGAGCAATTAAGCCAGGCCAGGAGAACCAGGCGGTTTTCCAGCTTGACGGACTGTTGAATACTATCCGGCATACTCATTTCTCATTCAATGCCCTGGAAAGAATGCGCACAAGCGGCGGAAGATCTTCTTGCACGGTCTTCCAAAGGATGCTTCGGTTGATGTCGAAGTAGGCATGGACCAGGCGGTGGCGCATGCCGATAATATCCTCCCAGGGAACCTCCGGCAGGGCACGGCGCGTCTCCTCCGTGATTTGATACGCGGCCTCGCCAATGATTTCGAGATCTTTGACCAGAGCAAGCGTCAGCTTGCGGTCGTCGTCCAAATCCTCACGGTGTTTGTCTTTGGCAAATTCGATAGCTTCCCGAGCGGCGTCGAGCATATGTCGTAAGCGGACGAGGTCATCCTTGCGCATACTGTACCTCTGCCTCCTTCAGCACCTCCTCACGGAAATAGCGGCTCAGGTCTTCCGGAGTGCGTAAATCAACCTTGCGCCCGCCGAGAAGGTTTGAAAGTTCGCGCTCTAGGCGTGCCATGCCAAACAGGCCAGGAATGTGCTCCGGCTCGAATTCGACCAGAATGTCAATGTCACTGTTCTCGTTGAAATCGGAACGCAACGCGGAACCAAACACTGCCAGACGTCGGATGTGATGAAGATGGCAGAACTCAGCAATCTGGTCTTTAGGAAACACTATTTGCTTATTCATCTTACACTTCCACCATTTCCAACACGCGCTTTGAGAGGGTGATAAAGACCACCGGTCCATTTTCCCCGAAGCCCTTCATCGGTGCGCATGTCCTCGAGCAATTGAGCCAGGCCAGGAGGACCAGGCGGTTTTCCGGTTCAGCTATATCCCTATAGGTAGTTATAGGAATACAACCTCAAAAAGTCAAGGAGGGTAGAACCCAATTTGGGAGAGGGTGCCGCAAACGAGGGTCTCGTTTGCGGCACCGAAACCTATATCTGGAATCGATCCACGAGATTCCGCAGCTCTTCGGCCAGTCTGGCCAGGGCTTCCACCGCTGAAGTGAGCTCTTCAAGCGAAGCGCTCTGCTCCTCGGTGGATGCCGAGACCTCTTGGCTTGAAGCCGCGTTCTCCTCTGAGATCGCCGCTACGGCATTGATACGTTCGGTAATGGTAGAAACCGCCTGGGCTACCTCCCGAACTTCCCGGGCATTATCTTCGGAGAGAGATTCCACCTCGTGGGAACGGCTCTGCAGGGTTTCCTGAATGGCACGAGACCGCTCAAAGGTGGAAGCCAGATTCCCCAAACTTGCGATGGAGGTTTCCACCGCCCGGAGAATACGCATAAAGCTCTGGGTTACCTGTTCTCCTTGGGTAACCCCTTCTTCCACCCGCCGACTGGCCCGTTCCATGCTCTCCACGGCGTTACGGGTATCCTGACGAATCTGGGTGATGAGAGTGGCAATTTGCTGGGCCGCCTGGGCGGAGTTCTCGGCGAGTTTACGGACCTCTTCGGCTACCACCGCAAACCCTCTTCCGGCTTCCCCGGCTCGAGCGGCTTCGATGGCGGCATTGAGCGCTAAGAGATTGGTCTGCTCGGCAATCCCGGTGATAACCTCCACGATTTTCCCGATTTCCTGGGAACGCTGATCCAGGGTTTCGATGGCCCGGGATACCTCGGTAGCAACTTCGGCGATGGCGTGGATGTTCCCCGAAAGCACCCGGAGGAGCTCCTGACCTTTTTCGGCTTCTTGGTAACTGGTTCTTCCTTCGGCTACGGTGGTCTGCATGGCCTGTTCGATGGTCTTCAAAGCCTGCAGGTTTTCTTCGGTGCTGTGCACCATCTCCCGCAACACTTCCAGGTTGTGACCGGTGGCTTCCTCGATGGCCCCCACCCGCCGGGCAATGGATTCTGCTTCCTGGCGGATTTTCTCCAGGTCCTGACTCTGGGCGCCAGAACCTTCGGCCACCTGGGCCACGGTATGGGCGATCTCCTGGGTAGCCCGGGAAATCTCCCCGATGGAGGAAGAGAGCTCCTCACTGGAAGCGGCCAGGGTAGAAGCGGTGTTGGTAATTCGGGACACGGTATCCCGCAGATTCTCCACCATGGTCGACAGCGTCCGAGTGAGCACCTCTACTTCATCGCGGCTACGGATTTCTTGAACTTCCACCCGCAGGTCTCCCCGGGACACCTGTTCGGCCACCCGGGCTAGAGCCTGTAAAGGGCCACCGATAGTTCCGGAAACTACAAAGATGAGGAGCCCTACTGCCACCGCTCCGACAATGGCCACAAGAATCGCCCGGAGGAAATCCCGGTTAGCCTGGGCAAAGACCTCTTCCTGGGGGACCACCACACTGGCTATCCAGGGCTCTTTCACGTTTCCCACGAAAAAGGGCACGAAGGCCTTGAGAGTATATTTTTTCAGAGCTTCGGAGTATTCCGTCCCGGTATAAATTTCCCCCTTCTTCATTCGTTCCAGAATCGTCGCCGCAGCGTTATCTTTTTCTTCTCCCCAGGGTTTTCCGATGCGGTCTTTCTGGGGATGGGTGACCACCAGACCCCTGGCAGAAACCAGGCGCAAGAAACCACTATCGAAGACCCTCTTCCCGCTAAACTTTTCACTCAGGGTGTCAAGGGCGATATCCACGCCGGCCACACCTACCACCACACCGTTTTTGCGGATGGGCACCGAGCAGGTGGTCATGAGGACCTTTTTTCCGGCAATCTCGTAGGGCTCAAGGAGCACCTCGTTTCCGGAGTTTCGCGCTAAAAGGTAGTAATCTCCGGCCCCCGGGGTTTCATAATCCCGGAGAGGTTCTTCAGAAATTGCTCCCTGGTCACGGAAGAAATAAGGGATGAAACGGCCGGTCGCATCGTGCCCTGCGGCCCCTCGGTACTGCTCATCTAGGCCGTCCAGGGCATTGGGTTCAAAACACACCCACGTCCCTAGAAAATCTTTATTCTCTTCGAGAACTTTCCGTAACATCCCCCTCAGGACTTCCCGCCGGTGCTCCGACGGTACAGACTCAAAAGCCAAAAAAGCCTGTGCTATGGTTCGAGCAGCATCCATGGCTACTTCGAGAATAGCATCGGCTTCACTGGCGAATGCTCTGGCGGCAGCCTCCATCACCACCCGGGCATTCCCATAGGCTTGATCGCGACTTTGCAGGTTCTGCCACACCACGATACCCAAAAGAGCCGCCACCGCTGGAGCGAGAATGAAAACGAGCATCTTTCCCCGCACCGAACGCAAACTACGTATCACGCTTGCACCCCTCCCAAAACGTTTTACCATTATCTTAAGACTCCCAAATTATCCCGTCAAGAAAAAAAATTTAACCACCTTCTCATACTCGCTTAATCAGAGAGGTATATCTTTTCTCCAGTATTCCAAGAAAGGAGGTTTTTCGGTATGCGTAAGACCTGGTGGATAGGGTTTGTAGTAGGAATGGCGATCCTTGTCTTCGGAACCGGCCTTCTGGCTCAGGAAGGTGCCACTTTCCAAGGTGTGGTCTTCGAAGACCGAAACGGCAACGGAATTCTGGATGCCGGTGAAAAAGGCGTGGCGGGAGTCTGTGTTTCCAACGGTCTGGAGGTAACGCAGACCGATAGCGAAGGTCGGTACACTCTTCCCAAGCGAGAGGAAATGGTGGTCTTCGCGGTGAAACCTGCCGGGTATAACCTTCCGGTGAACGAAAAGAATGTTCCCCAATTCTTCTACGTCCACCGTCCCAACGGTTCTCCTACGTTCATTAAAGAGTACGCTGGCTTTGCTCCCACCGGAGAAATCCCCGCTTCGCTCAATTTCCCCCTCCTTCCCGGACGGGTAGAAGAGAACTTCACCGCCATCATTTGCGGAGACTCCCAGGTAACCGACCATCAGGAAATCAGCTATCTGCGAGACTCCCTGGTTCGAGATGTGAAGGAATCCGGAATTGGTGCCTCTTTCGTGCTGGCTCTGGGTGACAACGTGAACGACGTGCTCGGTCTGTACGATCGCTACCTCGAAACCATGGGGTACATGGGTTTCCCGGTGTTCTACGTTTTTGGAAACCATGACATGAATTTCGACTCCCCGAACGATACCTACCACAACGAGACCTATCTCCGCAAAGTCATGCCCACCTACTACGCCTTCGCCTACGGCAAGGTCCACTTCGTGGTACTCGAAGACGTGGTCTGGGATGGAAAAGCTTACTATGGAGCTATTTCTGAGGAACAGCTCACCTGGCTTCGTAACTACCTCAACTTCGTTCCCCAGGAAGCACTGCTTGTCGTGGCCATGCACATTCCTCTTGTATCTTACATGGACCGAGCGGCCGAAAAACACCAGGTGAAAAACCGCCAGGACCTCTTTGAAATCCTCAAGGATCGCAAGGTACTCTTCCTGGCCGGTCACACCCATACTCTGGAACGGCTGTATCCCGATACCGAAATCGACGGCTGGAAACCGGAACTTCCTTTCCCCCAGGTTATCGCCGGCGCAACCTGTGGTTCCTGGTGGAGTGGTCCGAAAGACGAATATGGAATTCCTTTCTCCTACCAGCGCGATGCCGCTCCCAAAGGGTATCTCATCATGGAATTCCAGGGCACCGAATGGAAAGAAAGCTACAAAGTCCCCGGACGTGCTCTTGAGGATCAAATCAATGTCTCCTTCTTCATCGCTGATCGGGTAGAACGGCGCCTGAAAAAACCCGCCCTTCCCGACTCGGTGTTTCTCCGAGGCGATCTTGAAGGAGTACACCTTGTAGCCAACGTGTTCTGCGACGTAGCCAAGATAGAATGCACCATCGACGGAACCACCTCGCAAGCGATGACCCGTAAGTCCCTTCCCGACCCCATCATGAATGCCTACCTCAACGACCTTCCCGACTGGATGCGGCCTCAGGGTTCCACCCATACTTTCCTGGCCACCCTTCCCCGAGACCTGAAACCCGGTATCCATACCGCCACCGTCACCGTGGAAGACCGTTACGGCCGGAAATACCAGAAGCAGAGACTCTTTGAGGTCTGGTAATAAACGAAGTGGGGCTTGAAGCCCCACTTCCTCTCCCTCTTCCCACGAATAAAACTCTTTCCCTCTGGTTATAATCTCCAAAACCATAAGGAAAGGAGCTTCCCCCGATGCACAACCTGAAGGAATGGTTCTGGCTTCCGGTATTCTTTGTGCTTTTCCTCGTTACCCCGGCTTTTTCCCTGGAAAAAGGCGATATCGTTCCCCCCTTTACGGTGCTCTCCCATGAAGGAGAACCCTTCACGGAGGAGAACCTCCTGGGGAAACTGAGCGTGGTTTTCTATGATACCCGCCACACCGCTTCCTGGAATAACGACCTCAAGTACGCCATCGGAGAATTTCGTGAGAAACATCTTCCTCTCCTTGCAAACCTTGAAGTCATCCAGATCATCGATGCTTCCAGTGCCAATTTCCTCACCCGGAGCATTTGGAAAAGGAAACTCCGAGAAAATGCTCGCAAATACGGTGTCACGCTTTACGCCGATTGGAGCGGGGGAATGCGCCGCGATTTTGGTTTCAGCGCTCGAGAGAGTAACGTTCTGGTCGTCGATACCCACGGTACGGTGCGCTACACTTTCCGGGGGAAAGTTCCCGAGAACGAGAAAAATCAACTTTTCTCACTGCTTCTTACCCTGGGAGAGGAAATGCAGCGCAGGGGAGAAAAGCCGTAAAGCCGTAAATAAAAGGGTGGCCTTGCGGCCACCCTTTTCCCATTCAGTACACCGACTCGGGATAGTAGTATCCTGGCGCGTTTTCCCGATTCACCACCTCGCAAGCCAGAATGATTTTCGAAGGAATGGATTTCTGGTAAAATTCAGGGAAGAGGGGTTCCTCTTTCAGCGCCTTGACCGCCAGGCTGATGGAAGAGGCTATCATGGAAGGAGGATAGGTGATGGTGATGGGTACCATGGGCTCGCCATCCATGATCATCTTCACCACCTCCTTCATCCCTCCAGCACCGAAAATGAAACGCACGTCGGTGCGTTTCGCCAATTTGATGGCCTGGATTGCGCCGAGGAGCGCATCGTCATCACCAGCCCAGACGGCATCGATACGGTCGAACTTCTGAAGCAGCGTTTGCATGGTAGCAAAACTCTTATCTCGCTGCCAGTAGCCGGTCTGGATGGCCAGAATCTCGATTTCCGGATACTGAGCGATAATTTCTTTGAAGCCTTCCACCCGCTCGGTATTGATGACGGTAGGCAGTCCTTCGATCACCACGATTTTACCCTTTCCTCCCAGGAGCTTGGCCATCTGTTCTCCGGCCAGCCGCCCCAGACCAGGGTTATCACCCGCCAGGTACACATCGTATGCGGTTTCCCGGACCAGGCCCCGGTCTACACAGATCACAAAAACCCCCTGTTTGCGCAGGTCTTCGGCTACCGGAGTCAGGGGACCCGATTCATGGGGCAAAAGCACCAGGGCGTTAATTCCCTTGGCCATCATGGTCCGGACCTGGGCTACCTGTTCGCTGGGATTATGGGCGGTAGCCAAGGTGAACTCTAAGTTTGGATCCTTCTCTTTCCACTCTCGAATAGCCTTTTCTGCCCACCAGATCACCCCACCGGTCCAGCCATGGTCAGCAGCGGGAACCGAAACTCCGATATGATATTTCCCCTGCGCTAAAACCGCACCCGCAAAACACCAGACAATCGCCACACCCAGAAGGAACAGCACCGTTCTTCTCATTGTCAAACCTCCTCTCTCGTTACGTTTTGCTCTTATACTCCACGTACCATCGATTTTTTTCTTCCTCTCACCTCCCTTATCGCCGCTGCGCCAGCACGGCGGCAATGATGATAAGACCTTTCACCGTGCCCTGAAGGTACACCGAGACATTGAGCATGACCAGCATGTTACTGATGATACTGAGAACAATGGTTCCCAGCACCGTACCCCAGATTGTTCCTCGCCCTCCGGCAAGACTGGTGCCCCCGATGACTGCTGCCGCAATGGCGTCGAGCTCAAAACCCAGACCGGTGGTAGAAGAACTCACCGAGTTGAGCATGGAAGAGACGATGACCGCACTGATACCCACCGAAAGTCCACTCAACATATAGGTCAGAATGCGTATTCGGCTAACGTTAACGGCCGCGTAACGGGCACTGCGTTCGTTGGCTCCCACCGCATAGACGTAACGGCCGAAACGGGTGTGCTGGAGCAGGATCCAGGCAAAGACCCCGTAGAAGAGGAAAAGAACCACCGGAATGGGAACACCTCCCACTTCTCCCATACCGATGGCAGTGTAAGACCAGTTCTGGGAACGAAACTCCCCACCGTTAGCAAGGTACAGCGTTACGGAACGGAAAATGGACATGGTTCCCAGGGTGGCGATAAAGGGAGCAATACGCCCTTTGGTGATGAGAAGCCCAGATAGAAATCCCATGAGGATTCCAAAGCCAATTCCCGTCATAATGGCCACCGGGATGGAAATCTGGTTGATGATGAGCACCATGATTCCTCCCACCAGGGCGGTGAGAGAACCCACGGAGAGATCAATGCCTCCGGCGACCATCACAAAAGTAAGGCCCATCGCAATGATACCGACAAATGAAGATTGCCACAGAATGTTCAGAAGATTCTGGATCTTTAAAAATGCCGGACTGATGGAAGCTGAAAGAACAGCCAGAGCCAAAATGACCCACAAAAGCACGTATCGCTCCAGGAAAATTCGCCCTACCAGACTTTTCGTTGTTGCCCGAGGAAGAACCCTACTCATACGTTCCCACCCTCCCTTTGATGCCGGTAGCATGAAAAATGATCTCTTCTTCGTTGATGTCTGCCCCTTCGAGGATAGTCACCAATTCTCCTTCGTGCATCACCGCCACCCGATCACAGAGACCGATCACCTCCGGAAGGTCAGAAGAAATGAACAGGAACGACCACCCTTCCCGAGCCAATTCCCGGATAAGATTATAGAGATAGTGCTTCGTATTGACGTCGATCCCCCGGGTGGGTTCATCGAGGAGACATACCCACGGTTTCGTTTCCATAAGTCGAGCCAGAACCACCTTTTGCTGGTTACCCCCGCTGAGAAATTCAATAGGTTCTTCGGGGCTCTTGCAACGAATGGAAAGCCGTTCTATGGCTTCCTGGGTAATACGTTGTTCCTCCCGGTGGCGGATGAAGGGAGCAGCCAGTTTTTCCATAACCATAAGGGTGGTATTTTCCCGGACCGACAAAGAGGCGATGATTCCCGAAGACTTGCGCTCCTCAGGAAGGTACACCATCCCGAGTTTCTTCGCCATCTCGGGAGAACGAATTTCAACCCGCTTGCCCCGGAAAAACACTTCACCCCTGGCTCGGCGAAGCCCCACCAGTCCTTCGGCCAGTTCCGTCCGTCCCGAACCCACCAGCCCGGCAAAGCCCAGCACTTCTCCCCGGAAAAGCCGGAAAGTAACCTCTTTCACCCGGTTTTCCACCGAAAAGTTCCGGACCTCGAGTACCACCTCGTTGCTCCGTTCCCCCTTGGGCGGGAAAAAGGCATCCAGGGGCCTTCCCACCATGAGCCGCGCGATTTCCGCCTCGTTGAGACCATCTGCAGAAGAAGTGGTCACCAGATGACCATCGCGTAGAACCGTTATCCGATCACACAGTTCTTTCACTTCCCGCAGACGATGGGAAACATAGAATACACAGGTCCCTTCGTTCCGGAGACGCCGTAACTGTCGAAAGAGGGCTTCGATTTCGTGTTCGGTGAGTGTGGCCGTAGGCTCGTCCATGATGACCACGTTGGCTTGCTCAAGGAGTACCCGAGCAATTTCTACCAGCTGCTTTTGGGCGGTGGAAAGCGATTCTACCATGGTCCTGGGATCCAGTTCGCCAATCCCCAGGATTTCCAAAACCTCTCGACTCCGCTCGATCATTCTGCGCCGATCCAGAAAAACTTGCCGTCGCATTTCCTGCCCCAGAAACAGGTTCTCGTACACCGGAAGAGTCTCCACCAGGTTTAACTCCTGGGGAACAAGGATGATCCCCAATCGTTTTGCTAATTGAGGAGTTAAAACCACCTCTTTCCCCCGGAAGATAATCCTCCCCTCGCTGGGTGGGAGAATCCCGGCGAGAATGTTCATCAGGGTAGATTTTCCGGCTCCGTTTTCCCCCACGATACCGTGGATTTCGCCCCTTCGTCCTTCGATGTCCACCCCAAAGAG
>Ga0308407_1001515_pt1 | contig 12169 bp, 9 predicted proteins | sample HotsprSampleMSe2_FD_203476 | JGI IMG/M metagenome (GOLD analysis project Ga0308407, IMG submission 203476) | Hot spring phototrophic mat microbial communities from Mushroom Spring, Yellowstone National Park, Wyoming, United States - 20060911_MSe2 ...
CTGGTAGCGAGATCGATCCCCTGACGGGTAGTTTGGGCATACGCCGCAAAGCGGTCGGCAAGCGCGGTGACGTGGCTCATACCGTCGGTAATATCAGTCGGATATTCCGGCAGGCGGGAGGCAGCGGCGGCCATACGGGCTGTACCAAGAGCAGTGCCGCCTAGCGCCGTAACACGCTCGGCTAGCAGGTCAACAAAGCCAGCCAGCCGACCGGCAAGTTCATCAAATAACTCGTGTAGCTCTAAAAACTGTGGCCCTTTAACGTTCCAATGGGCCTGCTTGGCCTGACTCATCAGATCGAACGTATCTGCCAATTGCTGATTCAGCATCGCAATCAGCGTGCGCCGATGCTCGGCCGGAATATCAATGCGCGTTGCGAATTCGGTTGTCTGTGTCATACTGTCCCTCCTTATGTCGCTTTGTCCTTGCCAGACCGTAACGATTACGGTTGACAGCGGCGATGACAGCAGTCGAGGGTGTCATCACTAGTACTATCATCATACCAAAGTAAGGCTGGTTTTGCCAGACACAGTTTGATATGTTGATGGGTGTGATAGCTATGTACCGCTTATTCGGTGACAACAAGATAGGCCGGTTAGTACTGATGTACAAAGCATAATCAGGACTGCATCCCTATGATTTTCCGCATGACAAATCTCTTTTTACTCGTCATCATGTTGGTGTCTGTCGCTCAAGCGCAGCAGTCAGGGCCGGTGACACTCTGGATTCCCATCGTGCAAAGTCCGCCACCGACCGTTGCCGGTTATCTTGGGAGTGAGCAGAACGATGCACTTGTTGCCGTTGGTATAACCTCTACCGGCAATGTAATCATTGCCGGAAATGTGCCGGTACTGGCCGGTGTACCAGAGACTGTTTTACCGAACGGTGGATCGGGTGCACTGGTGCAGATTGCTGCTGATGGCCGAACGATCAGTCGGATTGTTCGTGTCGCATCTACGCTGAGTCATGCGGCGTTAGCCAGTGATGGTAGCGTGGTTGTATGTGGTCCAGATGGATTGAGTGTGGTTGCTCCGGATTTGACGACAATCCAGTGGACGGCAACGCCAGGGAACGTAGCACGTTGTGCTATTGCCCACGATGGCCGGGTAGCGGCGCTCATGGCTGCCGACCGGATGTTGCTGGTGTATCCGGCCAACGGTGGGATACCGCGTTCAATCAACGTACTTGGTACGGCAGTACACGATATTGCCATTGACGCTACCAGTGGATTGGTGTTTGCTACCGGCTATACGCAGGCCGCTTCTGATTTGAAAGTTGCCTTCCTTCGTGCGTATCGGCTGAACGATGGTGAGCTGGCATGGCAACGCTACGGCTTTAGTGCGAGTGTTGTTAAAGGGGCCGGTCTTACCGCTGATAGCGAAGGTCGGCGTCTGGTAATGGGGGCTGATGGAATGCTCTACATGGCCGGATTTACCGATGGCGGGAATTCTATCTTTACGCACGACCCGGCTGACATTCATCGCGTATTGAGCGCGAGTGAATTGATCAAATTTGACTCCTACAACAATCCGTTTAATCTCAGCGGCGCTAAATCGCTGGCCTGGTATGGACGTTTTGATCCTGCAACCGGCACGCTGCTACGGGGGCAGTGGTTGCTAACCCGCTTGAGCGATGGTAAAGGAAATTCCATCTCGATTCGTGGGCTGGCGGTTGCAGCAGATGGAACGCTGCTCATTGTGGGTGATACCGCATGTTGCTTGCAAGGCCGTAGTGGGATGCAGTTATTTGCGCAAACGCTGGGGGTTATGAAAGTGGTGAACCGTTTGTGCTGGTTGTCAAATCTGATTTCTCACAGCGCCTGTTGTGGACTGCGCTGGCGGCACTGGGGGCAACGGCTGGAAGTTCGCCGGCGGTTGCCGCAGCCGTTACCTCAGATCGGCTGGCGGTTGTCGTTAATTTGAACCCCAACTCGGTGAATTCGCGGGCATTGATTACGACCGGGAATCCGCCGTTCGCTACTCGACCTGGTGGCACTGATGGATACTACGTTACAATGCCGCTGAACCGTTAGCCGGTAGCAGGAACGGACATTGCAGGGTTTGTTATAATGCCACTGTTTGTCACCATTCTGTTTTCTCGGGAGTAGGGTGTTTATCGTGTCAACAGTTTCTGCAACTGCTATCGCCGAAATACATCGCATCACGACAGCCATTCGTGAGCAGATTGGTCGAATTATTGTTGGTAAAGAAGCGATCATTGATCTGTTGCTTGCTGCTTTATTGTGTGAAGGTCACGTGCTTCTCGAAGATGTGCCCGGTACGGGTAAGACAACACTTGCTCGTGCCCTGGCCGGTGCTCTGGGTTGTACGTTTCAGCGCATTCAGTTTACCCCTGATCTGTTACCGTCTGATGTGACCGGCCTTTCGTTCTTTAATCAAAAGATCGGTGAGTTTCAGTTTCGTCCCGGTCCTATCTTTGCCCAGATCGTGCTCACCGATGAAATCAATCGGGCAACGCCACGCACGCAAAGCGCCCTCCTCGAAGCTATGCAAGAGCGCACAGTCTCGATTGATGGTGAAACACGTCCCCTCCCACGTCCCTTTATGGTCATCGCGACCCAAAATCCGATTGAGCTAGAAGGTACTTTCCCGTTACCCGAAGCACAGCTTGACCGCTTTTTGATCAAAGTTGCGATGGGTTATCCAAATGCTGATGAAGAAGAAGAGATCGTGCAGCGATCACTCACAGCGGCAACAGGATCACTGCCATCACCAGTTGTGGATGCAGGTGAAGTACGCGCTCTACAGGCAGCCGTTCGTGGGGTATCTATCAGTCCGCCAGTACGTCGGTATCTGGTGACGATCACACGCGCTACTCGTGAGCGCCCTGACATCGAGTTGGGCTCGAGTCCGCGTGGTTCACTAGCGCTTGCCTATTTGGCTCAGGCGCGCGCAGCAATGGCCGGTCGCAGCTTTGTGCTTCCCGATGACGTAAAGGCCATGGTGATACCAGCGCTCAACCATCGTCTCATTCTAACGGCTGAGGCACGTTTGCGCGGCCAGACAACCATCGGTATTCTCCAACAGATGTTGACGCAGATTCCGGTACCGGTAGAGGGTGAAGAGGAGCTTCGGTGAGTAAGTTCTCCGGTTGCGACGGTGTCTTTCAGGCAGGTATGTCAAGTGCTAGCAATTGGCGTGTATGCCGCATGAGCATACTACGGTGTAGGGGCGCAAATCGCCCCTACGTATCATCCCCTTGCAGACGTAAAATAGTCGGCCAGACCTCCGCTGCCGGTAATGGCGGAGCGAACAAGTAACCCTGTAGAATGTCACATCCCATACTGGCCAGCGCGATGCGTTGTTCAGGTGTTTCTACACCTTCGGCGATAACAGCCAGACCAAGGCTATGGGCCAGATTGATAATTGCTCGCAGTAAAGCTCGGCTGTTCGTTACCATCTGGTTCTGCTCATCGATAGCCCGTACAAAGGCCTGATCAATCTTAAGTGCATCGAGTGGTAACTGACGCAAATACGCAAGCGATGAATAACCGGTACCGAAATCATCGAGCACCACCCGCACACCTATCTGGTGTAGTTGATCGATCTGGTGCGCAGCATACATTGGGTCATCAAGCATCACCCCTTCGGTAATCTCCAGCTCAAGGCAGTTTGCCGGTAAGCCAGTCGTGTGGATGATCGCTGCTACTTCAGCGATGAACTCGGGTCGTAACAATTGACGAGCAGAAATGTTAACACTCATACGCAACAGGGGGTAGCCAGCCTGATGCCATTCCATTGTCTGACGGCAAGCTTCGCGCAGCACCCATGACCCGATGTCTACGATCAGATCACTTTGCTCGGCAATAGGGATAAATTCACCAGGCGAGATAGGGCCGCGTTGGGGATGATGCCAGCGCACCAAAGCCTCGACACTGACGATCCGTTCACTGACCAGGTCGTATTGAGGCTGATAGTAGACCTTGAGTTCGTGACGTTCGATAGCACGTCGCAACTGTACTTCTAACGCGAGTCGGTTATGAGCACGGCGGCTATGTTCGGGACGATAATGCAGAAAACCGTTCCGCTTTGTTTCCTTTGCCCGATGCATAGCGCTTTCGGCATTCTTGAGCAGTGTCATGCTATCAACCCCATCGCGTGGGAAAAGACTAATGCCGATACTGGCAGTCAGCCGTAGTTCCTGTCCTTCCTGGAGATATGGCGTTTGCAGAGCCTCAAGGAGGCGGTAAGCAGCCATATCGGCCAGGCGTGCATCCGGCAGATCGGGCATTAGCAGCAGAAACTCGTCGCCGCCCATACGGCCCAGCGTATCTTGAGGACGCACACACGTCGCAAAGACCTGACTGACATGCTTCAGGAATCGATCACCTGTTGGATGACCCAACGAGTCATTGATTTGCTTGAAGCCATCGAGATCGATAAAGAGGAGTGCGACTGTACGCCGATGTTCACGCGCATCATGCAGGGCCAGATCAATTCGTTCCTGCAACAGGTGGCGATTAGGTAAGCCGGTCAGTGTGTCGTACCTTTCTTGATAACGCAGTTGGGTGTTCAGCCGGTTATGATCGGCAATCAAGCTTAGCAGGTCAGTGACAACTCGTAAAAGGACCTGATCACGTTCGGACATCCATTCAGTTTGGGTATGGAAGATAGCCAGTGCGCCTTTTGTACCGGCAAGGGGCCAGAGCCAGCAGCCAGTCACACCGTAATGGCACAAATCGGTCCAGTGAGTACGCAAATCAATCGGTATTGGTCGCGAATGGTGGGCATGGGCAAGTAATTGGCGAATGCGTAATTCAATCTGTTCAGCCGCCTCACTTAATCGCTTACTGAACACCGACGTATGCCCATCGATTCCCGTCCATACCAGCCAATGCGGGCGTTGTCGTTCGATCAATTCAACTAGCTTCGTCAGAACCGTGTTCACCGGACTGTGCTGAAGCAAGAGTGCCAGAATCTCTGAACGATCATGCTCAAGGAAAGAGGCTAACTTTTGCGCACTAATATCACGGTGCAGGGCGATGAAGTGGGTTGTCTGATGGCGCTCATTTGTAACCGGTGACAGGCTCATATCGACCCAGATCGGTTCGCCGGCACGGCTGTAGTAGAGTATTTCAAGGCGGATCGTTTGTTGCCGTTCCATTGCCTGCCAGAGCATCGTCAGCGTAGTTGGATCGGTCGCTGGGCCATGCAAAATTCGCAGGCTGCGGCCAATCAGCTCTTGGGTTGCGTAGCCGGTCAGATGGGTACAGGCAGCGTTGGCATAACGGATAAAAGGCCCTGGCGCCTGGAGTGGCTCGGCATCAAGGATGAGAACAGCATCGTTGGTATTGACAATCACCGACTCAAGAAGGCGCAATCGTTCTTCAGCTTGCTTACGGCTGGTAATATCGCGCACAACGATTAATGCGCCGCCGCTCGCTAGTTCATCGTCATACAGTGGATCGATACTGACATCAACAATCATCGTGCGCCCGCTGGGCAAACGATGCAGTAATTCGCCACGCCAACCTCGATGCAGAGTAGTATTCCAGGAAGGATGTTCGTATGACTGGTAGGGTAATGGCTCGGCAGTAAAGAGACGTGAGAGGGGTTGATCGATCACCTCTTCCGGTCGTACTCCATAGAGATTGGCGGCCATTTCATTCAGGTAGATAATCGCGCCACTGCGGTCGGTCACAATCACCGCTTCGTTGATCTGGGCCAGTACCTTTGCCCGCAAATTAAGTTGACGTTCGGCTTCGAGCCGGTCACTAACATCAAATCCGAAGCTGAGTACCTGTGGTTCACCAGAACCTTCGATGAAGACCCCCTGCAACTCAACTACTCGCACTACCTGATCACGTGCATAAATATGATAGCGAACAGGCTCGATCGTCTCGCCATTACGCAGTCGCTGTCGTCGATGCCACATAAGGGTGTGCTCTTCCGCCGAAAGGAATTCGGTGAGTGGACAATTCAACACCTCTGCCGGATCAGAGACACCGAAAATGCGGGCACCGGCTGGATTGCAGTAACGGATCAATCCCTCGGAATAACTGCTGATCACGATCAGCATTGGCATCAGTTCGAGGAGTTGGCGATAACGGATCTCATTATTCCGCAGCGCATGATCGGCAGCAATTAATGCGGTGATGTCGTACCCACTCAGTACAATACCGGTAATCGGCGCCTGGTGTTGGTGATGACAGATGTGTAGTTCAAAGATACGCCAGCTTCCATCATCGTGGCGCAGGCGCACCCGCAACGGTTGCGCGCCACACTGGCCAACTGCTAGTTGATCCAGGTATTGCCGGACAATTACGTATTCATCTGGATGAATGAGTTGATAAAAGGAGCGGTTGAGGATGGTTGCTGATTCGTAGCCAAGTAAGGTATTAACTGCGCTGTTGATGAATTGAACAGTATAATCAGGTGCGAGAATAATAACAATTTCAGCGATACATTCTGCAAACGTTCGTATAGCTTCTGACGCTGAGCTGTTGTGCAGGAAGGTGCTTTGCGGCAATGATTCGTGACTGTTCATACCATTTGCATATCTTTGTGCTGGTGTTCATCGGTTGTAGTATACCGCTTTTGCTGCATAGTGTTGCAATGATGTTTACAGTAATAGATGCCTGACTGGGCCTGAGCATAAATTCAGGCTTACAGCAGGCACCCGTATAAACGAAGGTGTACGGTGTTTAGTTCAATAGTTGCCAAATATCGAATCCCAGTGCAAAGAGAATAATGAAAAGAATGACACTTGAAAGGGGGAGCATATCAAACCGACGTGGATGGCGTGTTTGCCAGAAGTAGCGCAAACTGCGCACCAGCATGGCGATTGCCAGCAGATCGAGGAGAATGACCAGGGGAAGCGAGATGTCGGTTGTTAGTCCAATCAATGGCAAGACAATCGGCAAAAGTACATATTGCAGGGTACAACGGGTTGCCGAGATAAAGAGTGAGATGCTGAAAGCTCGCTCGCCGGGTGTGGCCGGTACGACCTCTTCTTCACCGACCTCTTCGGCGATATTGACTTCTGGTGCAGGTGGTTGCGGTGGCAGGAAGAGTAAGCGATCAAACACTCGATCAAGGGTGTCAGTTATGGCAGACATAGGAATTGTTTCTCCATTGTACTGCTTATGATAAAGGTGTACTTTATCTCATTATACCAGGAATTTATCCCCGAGACGGAATGAAGGCACGTGACCAACCTGGCAGGGGATTCCATTGTACGCTTTGTAGCGACATGGCGGTACTGACCCTGTGCCGGCATAAGCGGGTTGCTCGACTTTGGCTTGATTCGATGACCGACCCCGCAGCGCCGCCATCAGGCGCATCCCATCGCCGCCGTCCCAGTGGGTAGCAGTGCAATTCCTTATCCCGAACTCACGTTAAGTATGATGAACATACCTGGAAGACTTTAAAAATCCTTGATCGACGAGAATGCTGTATACTGTAAAAGGATGTTCTGTATTGCTATGACGTTTTCTCTCTATACCTATGCTGCATCTCAAATGTGCATTGGCAGTTGTGTTTCTCCCACTGGCCGGCTGGTGGTGGTTTGAGCGCAGTGTCTGGATCACCGAATGGCTTCTTGGCCACAACGAAGGATTCCAGCGATTCGTGATCTGGCTCATTTCCACCTTACAGAGCAGCGGGTACGTAACGATCATTATTCTCGGCGCCGGGTATGTTCTGAGCAGTCTGTTCAAATTACTCTTCTGGCCAACCGGCATGCTTTCTCGCAAGTGGGGTTTCGCTGCGCTTGTTTTCTGGCTGACAGTCGTGGGTCTGGAGATCGGCGGGATTTTCAACGGTTACAGCATTCGCTACGTTGGTATGTTATCGATTGATGGTCAACCACCGCCAGAATGGGGACGCTGGTTGAGCGGTATTCCGCTGGCATTCCTCTTTGCTATCGGCCCTGAAGGTCTTGTCCGCTGGTCGTTTGGGTCAATCGCTGTGTGGTGGCGGCAAATGGTTGGGCAACGGATGGTGACCGGTAAAGGGTAATGGCTCGATGTGCTCGGCCCAGGTGTAAACCGGTCGCCCTCCCACAAAGACCTGTTGCACCACTGGATCGGGCATGCGGCGCACGACGATCAAGTCGGCAATACGACCGGGCTGAATGCTGCCGATAAGGTGATCGAGACCAACTGCTCGTGCTGGATTGTAGCTTATCAGCGCTACGGCAGCCGGTAAGCTGAGCGTTCCACGGTCGGCGAGACGAAAGATTACCGATAAGAGAGAGGCGGGATAGTAGTCGGCGCAGAGCCAATCGACAACACCGGCTTCAATCGCGGTCAGTGCGCTCACATTGCCGCTGCTCGATTTTCCGCGTAACACATTGGGCGCTCCCATGCCCACTGCCATTCCTGCGGCATGCGCAGCCTGTGCAGCGCGCAATGTAGTGGGAAATTCGGCAATCCGCACGCCATACTGAACCCACTGGGCTACCTTTTCTGGGGTATCGTCATCGTGGCTGGCGACCGGTAAGCCGTGTCGAGTAGCCCATTCGATAACTTGTTTAATTCGCTCAGGGATGTCTTTTTGGGAAGCCCGTTTGCGGTTCAGGATTTCATCGATCTCTGTTGTACTGCGGCCGGTCGTCTGGGCAACATACGCTCGAAACGCCGCTTCGGTCGTGTATTGTCCTTGCCCCGGACTATGATCCATAATCGAGACCAGCCGTACGAGGGGATGCCCTAACATCAATTTCAGCGCTTCAAGGCCACGTTGACTGCTCATTTCGACGCGCGCATGAATGAAATGACGTGCCCCGCAGTGGTGCTCTGTTGCCAGATGGTGGAGAAAATCATGGACAAAACGTTCACTGCGTACTCCAAATTCAGCATCATCCAGCGAAAGGGCATGAAACTGACAGGTGACACCACAGCCGAGCAAGAGACGGTCGGCGGCGTGTAGTGCAACACCGATTTCAATTTCGACACCGGGGCGCGGTTGTACCAGCTTTTCAATGGCATCACAGTGCAGGTCGATCAGGCCAGGGAGCAAATATGCACCGGCCAGATCGAGTTGGGGTATCGTTGCACTTAGCGGATGTGAACCGCGTCCGATGGCACTGATGTGCCCGCGTTCAATCGCAACCCAGCCCTCTTCAATGACTCGATCAGGTAATACTACAGTAGCATTAGTGAGTAAGAATTGCACAGCCTTCCTCGTGTTCCAGCAAGTAGATCACTGATCGAAGAACGTCTCAACATTTACCTTGATGGGAATGTCCACTGCCGATCTGCATACACTCCTAAACCCGTCAGGTCATGAGAGACGCTAATGATAGCCGTTCCTTCGCGTTGTGCAGCCCGGATCATGTTGATTACAACCTGTTTGGTGGTCTCATCGAGGCTGGCGGTTGGTTCATCGAGGAGCAGCAGGCGCGGACGGGCAATAAATGCCCGGCCCAAGTTGATCCGTTGTTGTTCACCGCCGCTAAAGGTCATCGGACTGGCCTGCCACAATTCGGCAGCAATCCCTAATCGCCGTAACCATTCACGCCCAATCTCCTGGGCCGCTGTACGATCCAGGCCCTGGCGGTAGAGGGGTTCGCAGATTGTGTCAAGGGCAGAGACTCGTGGTAGGACGCGCAAAAACTGAGAACAGAAGCCAATTTCACGTTCGCGGAGGTCGATGATGATCCGTTCATCGGCACGGCTCAGATCGATTCGCCCAAACTGGTGCGATTGAAACCAGATTGTACCCGACGTCGGCACATAGGTGCGATAAATACATTTGAGAATACTGGTTTTCCCCATTCCACTGCGCCCGTGGATCAGGAGATGCTCGCCGGCAGCAACGCTAAAACTTACGTCACACACCGGAGTAATAGTGCGTCCATCGATTAGATGCAGTGTAAATGATTTATAAAGGTTTTTGACTTCAAGAAGATAATTCATACGTGTTAAATAGTTTACAATGCCGACGAGACCAGGAGCTGGGTATACGGATGCTGAGGGTCTTCCAAGATTTGGTCGGTAAGGCCGGCTTCGACAATATGGCCGTTTTTCATCACGATAGTGCGGCGTGCAAGTTGACGTACTACACCTAGATCGTGTGAAACCAGCAACATTGTGATCCGATCCGTCCATTGGATACGACGGAGCAAATCGAGTACTCTGGCCTGAACTGAAACATCGAGGCCGCTGGTGACCTCGTCGAGTAACAGGATGGTTGGATGGCTGGCTAATGCTCGGGCAATCTGGACGCGCTGGAGCATCCCGCCACTAAAGGTTGTCGGTTCATCGTCGATCCGTTCGGGTAGTAATTCGGTCTTGTTCATCAATTCGCTGGTACGAACGCGAATGCGCCCAAAGTGCCGCCACTCGGCTAGCAACAATTTTTCGGCGACATTTCCACCAACTGAAAAGCGCATATTTAGGCCAAGCTCTGGCCGTTGATAAACAATGCCGAGGTGTGTGTTCTGGAACAGACGTGCTTCGTAGCGGTTAAGGGTGGTCAGATCACGCAGTTGACCGTCGCTCTCGCGATACCAGATATGACCACCGTCGGGGCGCAAGGCAAGATAGATCATTTGGAGCAGGGTGCTCTTGCCGCTGCCACTCTCACCGACGATGCCCAGGACTTCACCTGCGTGAAGTTGCAAATTCACATCGACGCAAGCCCAGACGGTGCCACACCGTGGACAGCGTGATCGACCGGTGGTCGGGCCGGTAAGCTGACGACACACCGGGCAGCCAGGGCCAAAGTGTTTCTCAAGCTGCTCGACTCGTAAAAGCCACTGTTCGCTCATGCAGTTGTCTCCGTTGCTGCACATCGTTTTGTACAATACGATACATCCGAGCAGGTAGTTTCCCACCGACCGCCATGCGCGTCGGCTACAAAATGACTGGTGAGAAAGGTGTTCTCGGCACCACAACGGGCACAACGTTGACCTGGACGATATTCCGTGCGAAAGGGATAGTCCTCGAACTGAAGTGGCTCGACCGCGGTGTAAGGTGGGACAGCATAGATCCGTTTTTCACGACCGGCACCGAAGAGATAGAGCGTCTCGGCCATGTGCAGCTTTGGTACATCCCAGCGTGGAATGGGTGTGGTGTCCATCATATAGCGACGATTGACTATGACCGGATATTGACTGGCGATACGAAGATCGCCTGCGCGCACAATACTCTCGTACATGTACACCCACATCTTGCCGTAATCGGCTTCACTGTGCATTATTGTTGCGCGCTCGATGTTTGGTTCCACCCAGCGGAGTGGATCGGCCATTGGTACCTGCAATACCAGAATTTGATCGGCCCGCATCGGCTCTTCGGGTATTCGGTGGCGGGTTTGAATGATGGTTGCTGCGGTAGTATCAGTCGTCGTCGCAACACCGGTGGTACGGGTAATGAGGCGACGCAGATTGACTGCGTTTACACTTTCGTCGTCACCCTGATCGATCACTTTGAGCGTATCTTCCGGCGTAATCAGCGAAAGCGTAATTTGTAGTCCACCAGTGCCCCATCCACGCGCGATAGGCATATCGCGGCTAGCAAAAGGAACGAGGTGACCGGGAATGGCAACGGCTTTCAACAGCTTGCGTCGGATTTCCCGCTGTGCATCTTCATCAAGAAGCGCAAAATGGTACAACTGGTCTGTCAGTTCAGTCATTATTGTTCCTTGATCGCCTGATCAACGAGCTGGTTGAGACGTGTTTGGCGCTGGGCGTGATGATCACGGGCACGGCCAAGGACGCTAAGGTCGGCTGCAAATGTGACATAGTGGGGTAATTTGAAGTGAGCGACAAACCCACTCGCCTCAATACCGTCGGTATGGAGCAGCACAAATTCTTCCTGTGCGGCTGGCCCTGACTCTCCTGCCAGGCTGCCGGCACGGGCCTGGGTTAAGACACTATCAAGAATGGCCATGCTCATGACCTTTAGCTCACTCTGACCAAACGCAAAGCCATATCCGACATTAAAGCGTGGCGGCTCGTTAGTATTGGTGACACTATGCGCTTTTGAAGCAACCTCAGCCTCAGTAGCCTCAATCTCACCGATGACGACCGGCTCACCTGTGAGGGGGTGAGCGACTTGCACCGCGATATACCCATACCGTAGTTCGATCAGAGTCGGGTGCGCATCGCCATAGCCACGCACACTGCTATACGCCAGACTCATCAAACTGCCGGTATCGGCCTGCGCCAGCGCCTGTAAACGGGCACTGCGTGGGCAGGGAAAGAT
>Ga0308407_1001518_pt1 | contig 12155 bp, 10 predicted proteins | sample HotsprSampleMSe2_FD_203476 | JGI IMG/M metagenome (GOLD analysis project Ga0308407, IMG submission 203476) | Hot spring phototrophic mat microbial communities from Mushroom Spring, Yellowstone National Park, Wyoming, United States - 20060911_MSe2 ...
TTCCCATTACATCTTAAAGAATGTGAGTGGAGATATAAAAAGAGTAAAAAACAACTATATAATGAACTTATAGTTTTATTAAAGAAGAAAAAGTTATTATAAATTTTCTAGTCGAGAGCCAAATAAAAACTGTCAGCTAACTGATGTTGCTCAAGCTTTTTCAATCACTTTGCCAACTGCCAATAGTCTGGTAGAAAAGCTGGTTAATTTAAAATTAATCACAAAAACTCATGATAAAGATGATCAGCGATTGATAAGACTAAAAGTGAAAAAAAAGAGAGGAACTTTGATAAAAAAAATGACTCAGGAAAAAAAACAATGTTTTTCTAATTTAATTGATAAAATAGATAATAAGGAAAAAGAAAGATTATTAGTGATTTTAAAAAAGATTATTAGTTAAATTTTTAAATATGATAGAGTTTTTAAAGAAAAGATGGTATTTTTTGGTAATTATTTTATTGGTTTTTGTTTTAATTTTTACTCAAACACAAGCGAAAAAAACAGAGGTTGAAGAAAAAATGACGGCAAAAAAACAAAATTTAAAAGAAACCTTAACTTTATCAGGAGAGATAGACGCTGAAGAAAAAGTTATTTTAAAATTTCAAACTTCGGGCAGATTGGCTTGGGTTGGAGTTAAAGAAGGTGATTATGTAAAAAAGTATCAAACAATTGCTTCTTTGGATAAGCGCGATTTAAAAAATCGTTTAGATAAATATTTAAATAATTATCTTAAACAAAGAAATAGTTTTGAACAAACCAAAGATGATTATGAAGAAACATACGAATTTTCAACTGGTGATCTTCATAAGCGCGCAAAAAGAATTTTGGAAAACAGTCAATACGATTTAAATAGTGCGGTTTTGGATGTTGAGTATCAAAATTTACTTTTAGAATATGCTGATCTTTGGACACCAATTGAAGGAGTAGTAACTCACATCGATATTCAAAAAGCAGGTGTTAATATTACCCCAGCCAACGCCAATTTTGAAATTGTCAACCCAAAAACATTATATTTTTCAGCCACTGTGGAACAGGCAGATGTTGTTAATTTGAAAGAAGGAATGAAAGGAAAGTTAACACTTGATTCTTTTTCTGATTTTGAGGATGAGGTAAAAGTTTCATATATTAGTTTTTCTCCAAAAAGTGGAGAGACAGGAACGGTTTATCAAATAAAACTTGAATTATCTGAAAAAACAAAGAAATTACCTTTAAGGTTAGGAATGACGGGTGATGTTGAGTTTTTAATTAAAGAAAAAAACAAAGTTATTGCTTTACCTTCCCGATTTATTAAAAAAGATAAAAAAGGAAGTTATGTTTTTGTTAAGGAGAATAATAAAAAGATTAAAAAGTACATTAAGATTGAGGAAGAGATTGATGGAAAGATCGTGATTAAGAGTGGTTTGAATGAGGGAGAAATAATAATTAATTAAAAATTAAAGTATATGATAAAATTTAGAAATGTTTGGAAAATATATAAACTTGATGGGGGCATAGAATACCAAGCTTTAAAAGGAGTAAATCTTGAGATAAAAGAAGGCGAATTCGTTTCTATCACCGGCCCTTCGGGATCGGGAAAGTCAACTTTAATGCATCTTATTGGTCTTCTTGATAAACCAACTAAGGGAGAAATTTTTATCAATGGTAAAAAAGTCACTTATTTAAAAGATGATCAATTATCAACTTTGAGAAATGAGTTTGTTGGTTTTGTTTTTCAACAGTTTAATCTAATACCGAAGTTGAATGTTTTGGAAAATATTCTTCTGCCAACAATTTATGCGAGAAAAAAACTAAAATATGATCCAAAGAAAAAAGCTTTAGATCTTCTAAAAAAATTTGGACTAGGAGGAAAAGAGCGCTCATATCCAAATAAAATCTCTGGTGGACAGCAACAACGAGTGGCAATTTTGCGAGCGCTGATTATGGAACCAAAGCTTATTTTAGCTGATGAGCCAACAGGAAACCTTGATAGTAAAACTGGAGTTGAGATAATGAATTTGCTAAAAGCTTTGAATGAAAAAGAAGGAATAACTGTTGTTTTAGTTACTCATGAGGCAGATATTGCTGCATATGGGAAAAGGATGATAAGAATAAAGGATGGAAAAATAACAAAAAGTTAGAATTAAAAAGTAAAAAGTCAAAATTTGAAGGCAAAAGTTAAAAGTTGAAAATTTAAGGTAAAAATCAAAAGTTTAATAGATATGAATTATATATTTTTTGTTGTTAAGGCGGCGCTTGAGGATTTTAGGCGAAATAAAACACGGACTTTTTTGACGTCTTTGGGGATTTTGATTGGGGTTTTTGCTGTTGTTATGTTGACAGCTTTGCAACTAGGACTAAAAAAATACATCAATGATCAGTTTGCTGCTTTGGGAAAAAGCACTTTATTTGTTGTACCTGGCAAGATTTTATCTGGTGGAAGTTTTAATGCTACATCAGCTTTGGCAAGTATAAAATTTGATAATCGAGATTTACTTAGTCTAAAAAGATTAAAAGAAATAAAAGAAATTTCACCTATATTTTCCAAACAAACAACTGCCAAAAGCGAAAAAAAATCTGAAGATTCAACAATTCTTTTTGCTTCCGAGGCTTTTTTTGATATCAATGGTTTTAAAATTCAAAAAGGTAGATTCTTTGATAAAACTGACATTGATAAAAAGGCAAAAGTTGTTGTCTTGGGACCAAAAATAGCGGAAAAACTTTTTGGAACAATTGAGGCTGCAATTGATCAAAAAGTGGCCGCTAACAGTGTCAACTTTACTGTCATTGGGATAACTGAAAGTAAGGGTGGTGGGGGATTTGGTGGGCCTGATTATGATTCATATATGTTTGCTCCATATACGGCGGGATTTATTTTTAATCCAGCCAAAAACTATTCTCGTTTTACAATAAAATTTGATGAAAGTTATTCTGTCTTTCAAGTAAAAGAGGCAATAAAAAAGGAACTGTTAAAAAGATATGATGAGGATTCTTTTAGTATTATTGAGCCGGGAGATATTTTGTCGGCAGTAAACTCTATCTTTGGAGTTTTGAATATAGTTTTGGTGGCAATTGCTAGTATCTCACTTTTGGTTGGAGGGATCGGGATAATGAATATTATGTTTGTTACGGTTTCGGATAAGACAAAAGAGATTGGTGTTCGAAGAGCAATTGGGGCAAGAAAAAAAGATATATTAGTTCAGTTTATTATTGAATCAACGATTCTTTCGATTTTTGGAGGATTTTTAGGGTTATTTTTATCATTTATTGGGACTTTAATTGTCCAAAAATTTTTCCCTGCCTATATTGATACGAGTTCAGTGATTTTAGCTTTAGGAGTATCATCGGCAATTGGGATAATTTTTGGTGTGCTTCCGGCAAAAAAAGCCGCTGATTTGGAGCCTGTTGAGGCGATAAGGTATGAGTAAAAAAAGTTAAAAGTTAAAAGTCAAAAGTAAAAAGTAAAAATTTTTCCCTTTGCTACCTTTTTTGCTAAAGATTAAGAGCTAAAGAAAACCTTATTAGGGGACAGGCAAAAGTTAAAATTAAAGATAAAATAGGAAATAAAAATTAAATTAAAATTAAATTATATGCCAGAATTACCAGAGGTTGAAACTTTAAAAAGACAGTTAGAAAAAAAAGTTAAGGGAAAAGTAATTGAAGAAGTTGACGTTTTATCACCAAAAAATTTTATCGGGAGAAAAGAAGATGTTATTGGCAAAAAAATTGAAGAAATAAGTCGCTTTGGCAAGGTTTTAACTCTAAAACTTACTAAGGACAAAAATTTGCCTATTTTTTTAAACATTCACTTAAAGTTAACTGGCGAACTATTATATGCTGATGATGTTTCAAATGCAGTTTTTAAAGAGGTAATTCCTTTTACTAAAACTAACAAAATGCCAGCCAATACTACAAGAGTTGTAATTAAATTTAGTGATGGGAGTGGTTTATTTTTTAATGACCTTCGAAAATTTGGTTGGATGAAGATTAAAGATACACCAGAAAAACCCAAAGGAATTGATGTTTTATCAAAAGATTTTACTTTAGAGTTTTTTTCTAATTTGGTTAAAAAAATTAAAAAACCAATAAAAATCATTCTTATGGATCAAGAGAAAATTACCGGAATTGGTAATATATATGCTAACGATGCCTTATTTTTAGCTAAAATTCATCCCCAAAGAAAAGCTGATAGTTTAAAAGAGACTGAGATAAAAGCCTTATTTGAATCGATCAAAAAAATTATTGAACAAGGTATAAAACATGGTGGATCATCTGGGGCCGATGAGGCCTTTGTTCAAATTGATGGAACAAAAGGGCAACATCAGCGCTTCTTTTTAGTTTATCAGCGCGCAAATTTTCTCTGTCCGATTTGTGGTGCTTCAATTAAAAGGATAAAACAAGGCGGAAGAAGTAGTTTTTTTTGTCCTAATTGCCAACGCTAAAGGGAATATTTTTTTCTTTTAAAAATAAAAGAAGATTTTTTTTAAACCTTTCAAAAGTAAATTCTTCGGCTCTCTTTCTTGCTTCTTTTTTCATTTTTAAAATTTTTTCTCTATCAAGAGTTTCGAATTTTTTAATTTTTTCAATTAAACTTTCGGCAGATAATTGATTAAACAAGAAACCATTGACTCCATTTTTGATATATTCGGGAATGCCGCCTGAATTATAGGCAATGACTGGCACACCATACCCCATTGCTTCAACGGGAGCAATGCCAAATTCTTCGTCACGGGAGGCAAATAAAAAGGCTTTGGCGTTTTTTAAAATTATACTAAGATCTTGATCATTAACATTTCCTAAAAACTCAACCGTTTTTCCGGCGATTAATTTTAAATAATTTTCATCGCGACCGGTACCAACTATTTTAAGATTTAATTTTAATTTGTTTGCTGCTTCTATTAAAACATCAATATGTTTGGCTTTGGCAAGGCGGGAAACAGTAAGATAATAATTATGTAACTTGTAACTTGTAACTTGTAACTTTTGTGGGATGTCAACTGGGGGATAAATAATAACTGAATCGCGGTGATAAAAACGTTTGATTCGAGATTGAGTCTCTTTAGAATTAGCAATAATATAATCTGGTCTTTTTGATGAATAAAAATCCCAAATGCGTAAAAAATGATTTACGATATAGGCGTAAATTCGAACAGGTAAATATTTTTTCCATTCAATGGCCGTCTCATAGCCATAAAGGTAACGGGGTGGGTGATGGATGTAAGAAACATGAATTGTTGGTTTTTTGGTTTTTATTCCTTTTGCCATCCAACTACCTGAGGAGGAAATAACTAAGTCGTATTTTGAAAAATCAAAACTTTCCCAGATAAAGGGTGTCAAAAAACGAAAGGGAGAATAGAAATTACGCAAAATTGGAATTTTATCAAACCAGGAGGTTTTTATATGCCAATTTTTAAAAATATCTTTATGAGAACCAAGTTTTTCTTTTTGGTAAACAAGGGTAAAAACGTGAGCTTTGGGAAAAATTTTTTTTAGAGCCACTAAAACTCTTTCTGAACCACCAAATTCGGAAAGTTGATCATGAACTAAGGCAATACTCATTTTAGTATCAAGTATCAAGTATTAAGTAGTAAGTATTATAATTTATTTTATGAATTTATTAAATATAATTATTTTGGGCTTTGTTGAAGGAATTACCGAGTTTTTGCCAATTTCTTCAACTGCACATCTTATAATAACTTCTAAGTTGTTAAATATTTCTCAAACTGATTTTCAAAAACTTTTTGAGGTTTTTATTCAAAGTGGGGCGATACTTTCGGTTATTTTTTTGTATTTTAATCAATTAAAAGGTAATTTTAAGATTTTAAAAAATTTGTTTTTTTCTTTTTTACCAACGGCCTTGGTTGGGTTTTTTCTTTATAAGGTGATTAAAAATGTTTTTTTTGAATCATTAATTCTTATTGGTGTTTCTTTAATTTTGGTGGGGATTTTTTTTATTATTATTGAAATTTTAGTGAACAAAAAAAAGATTGTTTTAAAAAAGAAAATTGAAGAAATTAACATTTTTGATGCTTTAATTATTGGATTAGCCCAGTCTTTCGCAGTGATTCCTGGTGTGTCGCGGTCGGGAGTAGTAATTTTATCAATGCTTATTTTAGGCTACCAACGTGATCAGTCGGCTAAATATTCTTTTTTTCTTTCGATTCCAACGATTTTTATGGCTTCATTTTACGATCTTTATAAATCAAAAGATATTTTTTTGACTAATCTTAATCAATTGTGGATGTTATTAATTGGATTTTTTGTTTCTTTTATTTTTGCATTAATTTCGGTTAAATGGCTACTTGGTTTTTTGAAAAAAAATTCATTGATTATTTTTGGAATATATAGAATATTACTTGCTATAATATTATTTAAATTTTTGTCTTCGTAGTTTAATGGATAGAATAGGGGCTTCCGGAGCCTCTGGTGGGAGTTCGATTCTCCCCGAAGACACTTTTTGGGCCGATAGCTCAATTGGTAGAGCGCTGCATTCGCATTGCAGAGGTTGGGAGTTCGAATCTCCTTCGGTCCACCAAGTTCAAATTGACTTGTTGAGTTAGGCGAAATTGTCGAGTTTGACTCGACATTGAAATTGAAAATATATATTTAAGATTTTTAAAACAAAACCTCAGCCGTTTTGTTTTATTAATCTTTTTATTCTTTCCAAACACTTTTTTTTCCCCAAAATCTCCATACTTTCATTCAAAGGAGGAGATATTTTTTTGCCACAGATTGCAATTCTTAGAGTCATAAAGAAATCACCGGTTTTAACCCCAAGTTTTTTTACCAAATCTTGCATTAATTGACCAATATTTTGGGCCGTCCAATACTCGATTTTTTCTAAGGCGTGATAAATATTTTTTAAATAAGATTTGTCTTTAATAAGATTACAATCAACTTTTGGTTCTTCAAAGAAAAATTGGCAGTAAAACCAAAAGTCAGGAAGTTTTTTCATTCTTTCTTTGACTAAAGGGATTATTTTTTCAACAAATTTTTGGTCTAAGTCTTTATTATGATATTTTTTGTAGTATTCGATGATTTGATTTTTGATTTTTGATTTTTGAGTTTTTCTAATCCATTCGCCATTTAACCATTCAAGTTTTACTGGATCAAATGCCGGGCCAACCACTTGAATGTCTTTTAAATCAAAAACATTGATGAACTCTTTTAGATCAAAAATTTCTTTTTGCTTAGGATGTGACCAGCCCATTAACGCTAAATAATTTAAGATGGCTTGAGGCAAAAATCCTTCTTTTAAGTACCAGGAGGCCCAAACCGGATTTTTTCTTTTGGAAAGTTTTGATCGATCAGGATTACGCAAAATTGGTAAATGACAAAAAACTGGTAAAGGCCAGTTAAAAGCTTGATATAAAAGAATATGTTTTGGGGTTGAAGAAAGCCATTCTTCGGCGCGAATGACGTGAGAAATTTGCATAAGATGATCATCGATAACAACGGCCAAATGATAGGTTGGGAAGCCATCTGATTTTAAAAGAATTTGATCATCTATATCATTACTATTAAAAACAATTTCACCACGAATTAAATCGTAGACAGTAATTTTTTTATCTTTTGGTACTTTAAGTCTTACCACATAAGGGATTTTTTTGTTTTCAAGATTAACGCGAGAGAGATTTAAATTGCGGCAGTGAGCGTCGTAGCGGGGGATTTGTTTTTTTTCTTGTTGTTCTTTTCTTAATTTTTCCAGTCTTTCTTTAGAACAGGTGCAGTAATAAGCAAAACCTTTTTCAACCAATTGGTGGGCACACTTTTGGTAGATTGGTATTCTTTCTGATTGACAATAGGGAGAAAATGGTCCTCCTTTTTCTGGATCTTCATCAGGCTCAAGACCAAAGTCTTTTAAGGTTTTTAAAATTTGTTTTTCAGCCCCCAAAACTAAACGTTGTCTGTCGGTATCTTCGATTCTGACAATAAATTTTCCTTTATTTTTTTTAGCAAAAGCCCAGTTGATTAATGCGGTATATAAATTGCCAATGTGAAGATCCTTACCAGTTGGGGAGGGGGCAATTCTTGTTCTTACCATAAAAAAATTATATCATTTTTGTTAAAATAAAAAATATGGGAAAAAAATATCAACCAAAAGAATTTGAAGATAAATGGCAAAAAGTTTGGGAAAAGGAAAAAATTTATCAAACACCGCCTTTGGAAGAAAAAGATAAAAAAGATAAAAAGTATATTTTGGCGATGTTTCCTTATCCATCAGGGGCGGGTCTACATGTTGGTCATGTTCGAATTTATACGGGAACCGATGTTTTAGCCCGTTTTTTTAGAATGCAAGGATTTAAAGTTCTTCATCCAATGGGATGGGATGCTTTTGGACTGCCGGCAGAAAACGCCGCTATTAAGGCTAAAAAAAACCCAATGGATTTGGTTCCAAGAAATATTGAAAACTTCAAACGCCAGATGAAGATGCTTGGATTTTCTTATGATTGGGATAAGGAATTTTCAACTACCGACCCATCTTACTATCAATGGACTCAGTGGCTTTTTATTCAGTTTTTTAATATGGGGCTTTTGTATAAAAAAGAAATGCCAATTTACTACTGTCCATTTTGTAAGACAGGTCTAGCAGAGGAAGAGGTTTTACCAAATAACACTCATGAGCGATGCGGAAAAGAGGTTGAAAGGCGAACTTTACCTCAATGGGTCTTTAAAATTACGGTTTATGCGGAGAGACTTTTTGAAGATCTAAAAGATCTTGATTGGCCGGAAGGGATTTTGCAAATGCAAAAAAACTGGATTGGAAGGTCGGAAGGAGCAGAAATAAAATTCAAAATTGATGAAAATAAGTTTATAAAAGTGTTTACCACCCGGCCGGATACTTTATATGGAGTAACAGCTTTGGTTGTTGCTCCAGAACATTGGTTAATTGAAGAAATTAAAAATCAAAAATTTAAAATAGAAAATAAAAAGTTAAAAGAAATTTTGGAATATGTTGAGCAAGCTAAAAAAAAGATGGATTTGGTACGCACTGATTTAGCCAAAGAAAAAACAGGGGTTGATACTACTTTAAAAGCAATTCATCCCTTAACTTCTGAAAAAATCCCAATTTGGGTGGCGGATTATGTTTTGGGTTGGTATGGTGAGGGAGCGGTGATGGTGGTGCCAGCCCATGATGAGCGTGATTATCAATTTGCTAAAAAATTTAATCTACCAATAAAGGTAGTAGTTTTACCAAAAGAAAATTCAAAATTCAAAATTCAAGATGAATGGAAAAAGGGTGCTTTTGTTGACTATGGGTATTTGGTTAATTCCGGTGAATTTTCTGGATTGGAATCGAAAGAAGCGATTAAAAAAATCACTGAAAAATTAGAAAAGTTGGGATTGGGAAAAAAAGCGGTTGCTTATAAACTTCGTGATTGGATTTTTTCAAGACAAAGGTATTGGGGCGAGCCAATTCCGATGGTTTATTGTGAAATTTGCGCAAAAAAAGGGATTACTTACTGGCAGAGTAAATTATATCGTAATGAAATAAAAGAAAAAGAAGAATTAAACCAAAAGGAAACTCCAGAAGAAAAAACTGAAAATAAAAATTTAGCCGGATGGTTTCCGTTGGAGGAGAAAGATTTACCCTTAAAACTTCCTTATGTTTCTTCATATGAACCAACAGAGACAGGGGAGTCACCGCTTTCAAAGATTGAAAGTTTCGTGAAAACCACTTGTCCCAATTGTGGCGGACCCGCAAAAAGAGAAACTGATACAATGCCTAATTGGGCAGGTAGTTGTTGGTATTTTTTGGCGTTTCCATTATGGGATAAAGGTGTTGAAGGTCAAAGTTTAGCTCAAACATTAATTAGACGCGAAAATTTTGACTTTTTAATTAAAAATTATGGTGATTGGCTTCCGGTTGATTGGTATTTGGGAGGAGCAGAGCATGCGGTTTTGCATCTTTTATACTCGCGTTTTTGGATGAAGGTTTTGTATGATTTGGGGCTTTTGAATTTCAAAGAACCGTTTTTGCGACTTCGAAATGTTGGTATGGTTTTAGCTGAAGATAATCGAAAGATGAGTAAGTCTTTTGGCAATGTCATTAATCCTGATGATGTTGTTTTTGAGTATGGGGCGGATGCTTTGCGTTTATATGAGATGTTTATGGCACCATTTAGTCAAGAGATTGCTTGGTCAACTAAGGCGTTGCAAGGTTGTTATCGATTTTTAAAAAGAGTCTGGGAGATTTATCAAAGTCAGTATCAAGAAGCAAGCAGCAAGTATCAAGAAGACAAGAATTTAGTTTCCAAGTTGAATAAAACAATTAAAAAAGTAACCGATGACGTTTCTTACATTAAGTTTAATACGGCAATTGCCGCAATGATGGAGTTTGTCAATGAATGGGAAAAGGCTTTAAACGTTAAACATTCAACGTTAAATGTTAATGAGGCGAAAAAATTTTTACAGATTTTAGCCCCATTTGCACCATTTTTAACTGAGGAAATTTGGCGAGAGGTTTTTGGAGAAAAAACATCGATTCACTTATCTTCTTGGCCAAAAGCAGAAGTAGTAGAGGATGAGGAGGTTGTTATACCAATCCAAGTTAATGGAAAGTTAAGAGGGACAATAAAAGTTAAAATTAAAGAGGCAAAAGACAAAAGTTTTATTGAGCAGGAGGCTTTAAAAGATGAGAAGATTAAGAAGTATTTAGAAGGAAAAAAGTATAAATTTATTTATGTTGAAGGGAAAGTGGTGAATTTTGTTATCGAAAACTAAAACTAATTTTCTTCATTTAAACGGAATTGAAGGGCTTCAGCAATATGATAACTTTCAATTTTTTCCTTTCCTTCAAGATCGGCAATGGTTTGGGAAACTTTTATAATCTTAAAATATGATCTTGCCGAGAGAGAAAAACGAGAGATGGCTTGTTTTAAAAGATTCTCTGACTCGGTGGTTAGATGACAAAATTCTTTTATTTCTTTGGGAGTCATTTCGCCGTTAGTTTTTATTGAAGTATTTTTAAAACGTGTTTTTTGGCGCTCATACGCAGAAATTACTTTTTCTTTGATTTTACTGCTTTTTTCGCCGCCAGAGTAATGGGCAAGTTTTTCTTCATCAACCGGTGGTAATTCTACATGAATATCAATTCGATCAAGAATTGGGCCAGAAAGGTGTTTTTTATATTTAATAATGGAAGAGGGAGAACAGCGGCAGGCTTTTTTTGGATGACCTAAATAACCACAAGGGCAGGGGTTAGAAGCGGCCAAAAGTAAAAAGCGACTGGGAAAAGTAATACTACCTGAGGCACGGGAGATGGTAACGATCCCATCTTCCAAAGGTTGGCGCAAAGCCTCCAAAACTGAACGGGGAAATTCGGCAAACTCGTCTAAAAATAAAACTCCCCGGTGAGCAAGAGAAATTTCGCCAGGGGTTGGATTAGTTCCTCCGCCAATAAGACCAATTCGTGAAGTGGTATGGTGAGGCGCACGAAAAGGGCGACTTATGATAAAATCTTTTTTATTTAAAAGACCAGCGACTGAGTAAATTTTTGAAACTTCCAAAATTTCTTCTTTTTCCATTGGAGGAAGAATTGAGGAAAAAGCACGACAAAGCATCGTTTTTCCAGCACCGGGGACTCCGCGAAGATGAACGTTGTGAAAGCCGGCTGCGGCAATTGTTAAAGCTCTTTTTGCCTGTTCTTGACCGTAAATATCAGCAAAATCAAATTCGTACTTTTCTTCGCTTAAAATTTCTTCAATTTTTAAATGAGGTTGAGGTGAAAGTTCTTTTATTTGATTAAGATGAAGAATAATATCGGTTAAATTTTTTGCCGGATAAAGCAAGAGATTTTCAATAATTGAAGCTTCTAAAGAATTTGGTGGTGAAAGAAAAAGATTTTTTATCTTTTTTTCTTTGGCCATTAAGGCAATTGGTAAAGCACCAGGAACTTTGCGAAGTTCTCCTTTTAAAGATAATTCTCCTAAAAATAAACTTTGGGAAAGAAAATCGGTTTTTATTTTTCCTGATACTGTCAAAATCCCAATAGCAATTGGCAGATCAAAACCAGAACCGACTTTTGGGATATCAGCGGGTGCTAAGTTGACCGTAATTCTTGAATCAGGCATCGAAAAACCAGCGTTTATGATGGCCGCTCTTACTCTTTCTTTGGCTTCATCAACGGCTTTATCAGGAAGGCCAACAATAGTAAAAGTGGGAAAACCACGATTGGC
>Ga0308407_1001521_pt1 | contig 12146 bp, 16 predicted proteins | sample HotsprSampleMSe2_FD_203476 | JGI IMG/M metagenome (GOLD analysis project Ga0308407, IMG submission 203476) | Hot spring phototrophic mat microbial communities from Mushroom Spring, Yellowstone National Park, Wyoming, United States - 20060911_MSe2 ...
GAAGGTCTGATTGATGGCCAGATTGCTGGGACGCACCGTATGAAAGAGGTCCCCGGCGATGACGATGAGATCGGGGTCCAGTTCCGCGAGCCGGTCCAGCACGGAGCCAAACGCCCGGAAGACATCCACCTCCCGCTGGTTCAGTCCGCGGGGGGTCACCCGCGAATACGCGCGGTATCCAAGATGCACGTCCGCGATATGTGCGATCCTCACGTCTGCCTCTCCGGCCTGAACCGTTCCTCAGCGTCAGTCCGCGAACGGGTCCTGGCCGTCCACGGGAGGGGGCGCTCCGGGCCCAGGATGATGGAGCTATTATAACATATGGCGCAACGCGGGTTCGAAAAAAATCTAAAAAATTTTTCCAGGGGCTGTTTACAGGGCTCTGATATATGGTATACTTATATTGAAAACACCGCCGGGCGGGGACCGGCAAGAGGAGGCTGACATGACCAGAAGGAATTACAAGGATTTGGAGGAGCAGGGCCTGGTGGCCCGTGTGGGGCCGGGCCGGGACGACGTAATCTTCCCGGACACCCGGGTGTGGTTCCCGGATGGGGTGCCGGCCGACCTTCCGCTGAAGGCCGGGGTGGATGTTAAGAAGGCCCTCCGGCTGGTCGCGGACTGCATCCGCGACGGGCAGGCGATGCCCGTCGGCCCGGACACCTTCCCATCCAGGGGGTTTGTGATTTCGGCCAACTGGCTGGCCTACTGGGCGTAGGCCCGTGCCGGTGTAACCAAAGGGTGCGCGGCAGTTTGCTGCGCACCCTTTTTGCGCCTCTTGCGTGCCGGGGGCGTAAGCCGGGGGCGTAATCAGTCTCGGGACGCCCGGGCGGAGTCGTAGCACCCCCTTTTCCCCCTGCCAGCAGCCTGGCAGGGGCTTTTTTGTGTTTCCCTCCGGCCCGGCCTTATTTCAATCCCCCCCGCCTTGAAAGACCGGTGCAACTGCCGGCCGCTGAACAGCCGGCGCACAGACGCCCAGAACTCCGTAGCCCAGGCATCCCTGGCGGCAAAAATCTTTCCCGGACATAGACAACACCTGTTGACAGATCGCCGGGTCTGGTGTACTCTGTTGGCTGAGGACCATGATGGATAAAGCCAACTACATCAAAACCGAGCGCGCGCGACGGAAGGTCTCTCAGTGCGAGCTGGCCGCCCGGCTCGGGCTCTGGCGCCCGACACTGTCGGATATCGAGAACGGGCGCCTGGGGATCTCGGAGGAGGAGTGCCGCAGGATCCTTGCCGCGATCCGGGAGATCAGCCGGGAAAGGGCGAGCGGATAGCCTGCGACAGAATTTCGCGGCAACAGGGCCGCAAAAGACAAACGGCCCCTCCCGGAGCTTTCGGTGCACGGGAGGGGCCGGAAGGGAGGCCGTCATGACCACACGGCATTATACCACAAAAGAGCGCGACCGGCACGGCATCCCGGTGCTGTGCCGCTTCTACGACCCGGAGCCTGGCGGGCGCGATTGCTGCCCCGTCTGCGGGGGCTCCGGGGTTGTGACAGACCCGCAGACCGGAGAGGCCATCCCCTGCCCCGCCGGGCAGGACGTCTGGACCCTGATAGGCCGCATGCGCGAGGAGGCCCGGCAATGAACGCGGGGGCGCCGGGCGCCCCCCGGACCTGCCAGCACCCGGGCTGCACCGCCGTCACGCTGTCTAGCTCGGGCTACTGCATCGCCCACAGCTGGATGCATGTGCCGGAGGTGCGCCGGGTCTGGGAGCAGCGCTTCCGGCGGGAGGAGATCGCCCGCGACATGAAACGGCAGGGGTTCACCGCCGCCGAGCGGCGGCGGGCACTGCGCCACATGGAAAGGAATGAGACTATGGAATCCGCACTTCCGGTGCGCGCCGGGAAGTCCACAGAGCTGGCCCGGCGCGGCTTCACGGCAGAGGAGATCGAGACGATCAAAACCTCTCTGATGCCGAATGCGACTGACGAGCAGCTCAAGCTGTTTCTGGCCCGCTGCCGCCAGAGCGGCCTCAACCCCCTCAAGAGCCCGCCCGAAATCTGGGCGGTGCCGTTCCGGAAAAATGCCGGGACGAAAGACAACCCCCGCTGGGTCACCGACTACGTGGCTGTGGCCTCCATCGATGGCCTCAGAATCGCCGCCTACCGCTCCCGGCAGATCACCGGATTCCGGGGTTGTACAAGTCCCCAGTGGTGCGGCCCGGATGGCCGCTGGCGGGATGTCTGGCTTGAGGATTCTCCGCCGGCCGCGTGCCGGGTGGGAGTGTGGATCGACGGTGTGCCCGAGCCGGTGCACGCCATCGCCTCCTGGCGGGAGTACGAGCAGGTCCGGCAGAAAGCGAGGCCGGACTCGCCGTGGTCTGCAATGCCCGCCCACATGCTGGCAATTGCGGCCGAGCGCCAGGCGCTGCGCAAGGCTTGCCCCAACATCGGCGGTATCGCCGTGGAGGAGCTTGGGCCTGCGGAGCAGCCGGAGCACCCGGATATCGGCGAAATAGCTGTGGAGGGGTCCGCACCTCCGGAGTCCACGGAGCACCTGGAGGAGCCAGAAGGTGCGCCTGACGAGTCCGGCGAGGCGTCCGGGGACGCGGAGCCGGAGCCGGAGTTCCCGCCGGCCGACGAGGCTGCAGCACGCGAGGTGCTGCAAAACGACCTGCGGCAGGCGCTGCTCGAGCGCGGAATCTCGGGGCCGGCCGCGATGAAGTGGCTTGCCGACCGGTTCGATGGAAAAGTGAGGGCCAGCGCGCTCACCCTCTCTGAGCTCGCGGAGGCCGTGAAGATGGTGACAAAGGAGGCACCCATTGCATCCCAACAGTAATTCGGTCGCGGGTGCGATCGATTCAGCGCTGGCCGCTCTCGGGCGCGAATGCCTCGCGCTCGAGTCTGTGGCAGTCTACCGACGCATCGTCGAGCCGGATGGCGGGGAGAGCCCGCCAATGGTGGAAGTCTTGGTGAGCGACGAGCGGTTGCGGCACCTGGTGTTCCAGGCCCGCCGCCACGAAAACGCGGCCCAGTGGGCTGTGCTGCGCCACAATCCAGGGCCGTGGGAGCGCGTGGTGGAGTCTCTTGACTCCCGGCTTCCACAGCTGGAGCAGGAGATACAAGCGGCCCGCTCGGAGATCGAGCGGCTCACCGATCGGAAGCTGGAGCTGGAGCGAGAGCTGCTTTCTTGCCCGGTTGAGGAGATAGCGGGCAAGCGGGCCGCGCTGACAGCGCTGCATTTGCAGCTCGACGAGCAGTCCCGGCGGCTGAAAGAGGTCAGGAACGGCTGCCTTGCTGAGGTGGCGGGGAGGGGCCGCTGATGGAGCGAGAGATGCGCTTCGGTATTCAGGGGTTGCCACGGCCGCGGTACCCTATGCCGGTCGAGGTGGCACGGGTCCTGTGGCTTCTCCCAGGTGTGCGCTGGCTCTGCCTGTTCGCGCTGATCGTGTCGGTGTTCCTCGCCGGGCTTGTCACCGGTGCGGGGCTCGAAGGGGCCCGGCACCGGGTGGAGGTAACGCCCGCCGCTGTGCTTGCGGGCTACAGGATGGGCCTTGAGCAGGGCAGGCTGCAGGCGCAGGAGCCGGTCAACGGGCAGGGCACAATTTCCCGGACAGGACGGCCGGGAAAGGATGCCACGGATGGCACGACGGAAGGCAACAACTGACACTACCGCCGGAAGGGCACCGGAACGCCCTTCCGGCGGCAGACGCATCGCCGCCACCGAAACGACTACGCCACGCGGCGCAGACCGTAAAGCCTGGACGGAAGCACGTCTGCTCCGCGAGGTGCGAAGGGCCGCACGCCGGAACGGCTGGGCCGACTATCATGCCGCCATATCTATGGGCGCACCGGCCGGTTTCCCGGACCTGGTCCTGGTGCGCCCGCCCGTGATCATCGTCGCCGAGCTCAAAAGCGCGCGCGGCCGGCTGACGGCCAGCCAGCGCGCCTGGCTCGAGCGTTTCCAGCAGTGCAGCATCCCGGGCCGCGTCGAGACCTACATCTGGCGGCCCGGCGATTGGCCTGACATCCTGCGCATTCTGTCGGGAGGAGACGACGATGGCCGGACGGGATGACCCGGGCACATACCACGACCCCTTCCAGGAGTGGGATCCCCCCCTCTCCCCGTTCGACGACTCGTTCAGCGACGGGCCGCACTTCGACGCGCTGACGGATGCTGCCGGTGAGCCCTCGAAGGGCGCCTGGCAAGCCCCGGAGCCGTCCTTCGAGGTCTCCTTCTTCCGCAGCGTGACGGACACCCGGCCGCGGCGGGAGAGCCTGTCCTGGGGCGAGCTCCGGGAACGCCTGACGCGCCACCTGAGGGTCAGCGACAAGGCGCAGGCCCCCTGCTTCTCGCCTGTCCGCTACCGGCCCGGGGCGTCCCGCGGCAGCGACGGCGTGGAGGCCGTCACGCTGGCCGTGCTGGACTTCGACCATGATTGCGACGCAGAGCGCCTCCGGGCATTCCTGGAGCGCGAGCGCCTGTCCTGCGTGCTGTACAGCACCTTCAACCACACCCCGGACGCGCCGCACCTGCGGGCGGTGGTGCCCCTGTCGCACCCCGTTCCGGCGGTGCGGTGGCGGGACATCGCCTCCGGCCTGCACGCCTTCTTCGCGCGGTCGGGCTGCATCCCGGACCCGGCCTGCACGGACCCGGCCCGGCTGTTCTACCTGCCTTCGGCCCGTCCGGGAGCGCCGGTCCTGGCGGAGGCCTGCGACGGCCGCCATCTGGACCCCGAGGAGCTGGAGCCGCGGGAGGTTGTGGACGCTCCCTGCCGCAGCGCAGCGGAGCCTGGCGGCTCCCGGCCGGGGGACGTCTACAACGAGTGGGGGGATGTGCTCTCGCTGCTTGAGAGCCACGGCTGGACCGTCCACGAGCGGCGGGGACCCGGCGGGACCATCTATCTGACCCGGCCTGGCAAGGATCCGCGGGATGGCATCAGCGCCACCTTCGGCAGGGACGGGCGCCGGATTCTGTATGTGTTCTCCTCGAACGCCCCGCCATTCGAGGCCGGAAAGGGTTACACGCCCTTCACCGTCTACGCCCTGCTGGAGCATGGCGGCGACTTCGCCTCCGCGGCCAGCACCCTGGCATCGCAGGGCTACGTCGAAGCGGAGCCAGAAGACAGCGCCAAATGGCAGGGTGGCGACCGGCCGCGGGAAAACACTGCCATGGACAGGGGAGACCGCCTGAGCGCGCACAGGGACGCACTGCGGGAGCTGTTCTCCGGCAGGCTCGTCTGGTGTCACTCGCGCAGGAGATGGTACCGCTGGACTGAAACCGGACAGGGAGGCGGCCGCTGGGAACATGTTGCCGAGGAGGCGGTCCGCGCGGAAGCCTATGAGGGGCTGCGGCTGCGCTACCTGGAGGCCGCCGCGGCCGCCGAAAGCGCCGAGCAAAGAAAATGGGCCGCTGCGCGGCTGTGGGAGCTCGAAAGCGGCCGTTTTTACAGAGAAGCGCTCGAGCTCGTGAAGGGCGAGCCGGACATCACCGCCAACTCCGCCGCCTTCGACAGGACCCCATTCCTGCTGAACACGCCGTCTGGCGTTCTGGACCTGCGGACTCTAAAGACCCGTCCGGCCCGGCCGGAGGACTGGATGACCCGCATGACGGGCGTAGCTTTCGACGAACGCGCTGAGTGCCCGCGCTTCCTGGCCTTCCTCCACGAGATCCTGCCTCAGGAAGGGCTGACCGGCTTTCTCCAGATGTTTTTCGGAGCAGCGCTTCTGGGCAGGCACGTGGAGCGCCAGGCTGGCATCTTCTACGGCACGGGCGCCAACGGAAAAAGCACGCTGCTGTCAGTGGTGCGGCACGTCCTGGGAGACTACGCAGGGCCGGTTCCGCGGGACGCGCTGGTGTCCCGCAGACAGCAGCAGGATGCCGCGCGGGTGGCGCTGGCCGCCTGTGAAGGCCTGCGCCTGGGACTGCTGGAGGAGCTGATGGAAGGCGCTGTGCTGAGCAGCACGGGCATAAAGGACCTGCTCTCGGAGGAGCCGATCCAGGTCCGCGGGCTGTACGAGGATTACCGCAGCGCCCGGCTTGGGCTGACCCCGGTCATCACGTCCAACACCCGCCCGGTCATCCCGGAAACCGGGGAAGGGATGTGGCGGCGCCTGGCCCTCGTTCCCTTCGAGGTCACCATACCGGAGCACAGGCGCGATCCGGACCTTGCGGACCGCCTGAAGGAGGAGGCCCCGGGTATCCTGCGCTGGCTGCTGGAGGGCGCCCGGAAGGCTGCCAGCCTGAAGCGGATCCCCTTGCCGGACTGCGTACGGGCGGCAACGGAGGGATACCGCACGGAGGAAGACATCCTCGCGGCGTTTCTGGATGACTGCTGCGTCCTAGGGCCCGGACATCAGGTGCCCGGCGGCGAGCTATACGCAGCCTATCAGGCCTGGTGCAACGAGAACACCGGAGGGGAATCTCTTTCACATAAGGCGTTCGCGCGCAAGCTCCGGGACAGGGGAATAGCGATCGAGGTGCGGCGCGTGCAGGGCCGCAACACAAGAATCTACATTGGGGTCGGCCTCCTGGCGGGCCCGGCGGGGGAAAGTGTAGGTGTTACGGATGCTACGGATGCTACGGATGCTACGTTTTACTCCGCCGCGCCGCCTGCAGAAGAAGAACGAGGGGGGGGTTCCACAAAATCTGTAGCATCCGTAGCAATGGAAGAAAAATCTGGAGAAGATTGCCAGGCTGCTACGGGTGCTACGGATTCGACCCCTTTTTTAGAAAAGTCGCGCGCGCGTATATATATAGGGAAAACTTTTCAAAAAAAGCCTCGAATTCGTTACACCCGTAGCACCCCCGAAGAGGCGGCCGAGCCGTCAAGTGGCGAGGAGCCTCCCGCCATGCCGGCCGGACCGCCGCCAGACTCCGCCACCGGCCCCCCGCAAAACACCACTGAGGCCGGCGACGATGCCAGCCTGAAGACCCGCCTGCGCGCTCTGCTGGGGCTCCCGGAAGGCCCGCCGGTGGTGAGGTCGAAAGGCGTGACGTATTCCGAGCCCCGCAAGGCCATCGAGCGCTGGCTGCGGGAGCTGGAGGAAGGCCCCCCTGCACTGCGCGAGCTGGCGCGCCACCAGGCCGCCGGCTATCTGCGCTCAGTGAACGAAAACAGTTTGAGTCAACCGGACTCAAGGAGGGAAAATCCATGAAGGCCATACTGACGAAGAAAAACCTGCTCGAAGGCATCCGCACCGCATCGCACGCAATCGACGCCCGCGCCGTTATGCCCGTACTGAGGCACGTTCTCCTCTCAAGTGAGGAGGGGCTGACGGAGGAAGAGACTTGGGTCCGCATCTCCGGGACGGATCTTCAGACCGTCGTTTCCACTGTCATCCCGGCCCAGGTCCTGGCCCCGGGAGAGGTGACTCTGCCCGCGTCCGTGGCGGCGGAGATCGTGGGCGCGTTCCCGGAGGCCGATGTCGTGCTCTCCTCCGACGATACCGGAAGCCAGGTGCGCCTGGAGTGCCCGCCCGCCGAGTTCAACCTGGTGGGACTTCCGCCGGACGAATTCCCGGACCTTCCGGAAGTGCCGCATGATGTCTGGTTCGAGATGGACGCCGGGCAGCTGCGGGCCGCCCTGAGGCGGACCGTGTTCGCCTGCTCCACGGACGCACTGCGCACCATCCTGCAGGGCGTCCTGTTCAACTTCGTGGGCCACACCCTGGAGCTGGCCGCCACCGACACGTTCCGTCTGGCCGTGGACACCCGGGTGGTGCCCGCGGGCAGCGGACAGGCTCGCGTTGTGGTCCCGCAGCGCGCGCTGCTCGAGCTGCTCAAGATCATGCCGGGTCAGGGAAGTGTCCGCGTCCACATCTCCGGGAGCCAGATCAAGTTCCGCCTGCCGGAAGCCACGCTGGTGTCGGTGCTCATTGAGGGGCAGTTCCCCGACTACGAGCGCGTGATCCCCACGGACCTTGACAGGAGGTGGGTCATCCCCACGGAGCCGCTGACCGGAGCCCTTCGCCGGGCGGGGATCGTGGCGCGGCAGGACATGCAGAGGGTGGTGCTTCGCTCGCGGGGCGAGAAGGTGGCGGTTTCAGCCCGCGCTGGGGGCGTAGGGGAGGCCTATGAGGAGGTGGTGCGAATAGAGGAAAAGCGAGCTGTGCCGTTTACCCGTGCCGGGGACGTCGGGGAGGCCTACGATGAGGTAGACGCGGCCCGGGGCGGCGACGACCTCGAGATCGCCTTCAACTGCGGCTATCTTCTGGACGTGCTGAACGTCCTCGAGGCGGACGAAGTGACCTTCGAGATGTCCGGGGCGCTGTCCCCGGCCGTTCTGAGGCCGGTAGGGCAGGAAGGCTACCTGTGCGTGGTCATGCCGATGGAGAAGGGGGAGGAGTGCTGAACCGGGTTGGCCATGGAGCCGCCCGCGGCGCTGTAATAATCGCAGCCCTTAACAAGGGATCCAAACCGAGCCATGATTAACGCAGGCGAAAACAAAGAACCACGCGCTGGCCGTTCCGTCCTGCAGCCCGCCGGTGGCTTTTGAGGAGAGACAAATGAAGATCATTCACATCCCCTCGGCCCGCGGCGGGCCGGCATACTGGGACGAGGACGGTAACCTCCGGGTCAAGTCGTCCTTGACCCGTGACATTGTGCCACCAGGGCCACAGAATGAGTGGACCCTGGTGGAGGCAACTCCGGATGAGGTCGCCGCGTTGGTCGCGGCGGGGTACCGGCTGCCGGTGGGGCGGATAAGGACGTCGATGTCACGGCTGCCGCGGCCGGTCTTCACCTGCCAGGCGTGCGGGCATTCCTGGCAACCGCGCCGGCGCCTGGGACGGGAGCCTCAGCCGCCGCGGCTGTGCCCGCAGTGCGGCACGCCGCGCTGGCGCGCGGGCGCTTGAGGTGGAAGCAATGCTGAACAGGATCATTCTTATCGGCCGGCTGGCGCGCGACCCGGAGCTGCGCTACACGCCGCAGGGAACGCCCGTTGCCACCCTGCATCTGGCCGTGGAGCGCCCCGGAACGGATAAGGGCTCCGGCCGCCAGACCGATTTCATCGATGCCGTCTGCTGGCGCCAGACGGCAGAGTTCGCCGCGAACTACCTGTCGAAAGGCCGGCTCGTCGCCGTGGAAGGGCGCCTGCAGGTCCGGGAATGGGTGGGACAGGACGGGGGCAAGAGGCGCGCCGCAGAGGTTGTGGCCGACACCCTTCAAGCCCTCGACCGGCCCGGAGCACGGGACGAAGGAGGAGGCGATGAAGCGTTCGGGCATTCATAATGTGGGCGGTACGTGCCCGGTCTGCGGTGCACCGGCACCGCGCTATCGGCGGACCTGCTCGCGCGAATGTCTCTCCCGCTGGCGGGGGATTCTGAACAGCCGGCGCGCTGCAGCCGGACCGCCGCCGGAGCCGCGCACCAAACCATCGCCGCAGATGATAGCGGCGATGGCGCACTTCCTGGAGGCCATCGGGCTGGATGCGACGCGCGCCCTGGCCCTGATTGACGAGGCAGAGAAGGCCGAGCGTGAGGAGTTCGCTCGAAAGCTCGAGGCAGCCCGGAAACGCTGAGTTTGCCGCACACCTGGCAGCCTACCTGGAGCGCGCCGTACGGGCGCGCTACGGGTGGACCGGGCACGCCGACGACCTGGCACAGGTCGCGCGCCTCGCCGTCGCACAGGAACTCAGTGAGCACGGCCACCTGCCGGAGCCGCTCCTGCGCCGCTACATCCTCCGGCGGGCCTGGTGCGATGTGCGCGATGAGCTCAGGCGGCTGCGCAGGCAGGATCCGCGCCTGGCGGAGCGGGCGCGACCCCGGACGCACCCGATGGACTCCCGCCTGAGCATCCGCCTATCGGGGAAAACGCTGTCCGCCCTGGCGCAAGCAGCCGCCCGCCGGGGCACAACCGTATCAGCGGAGGCGCGGGCCATTCTGGAGGAATCCCTTGAGCTCAGAGCGCGCGGCGCTGCTCGCTGACATCTGCGCGCGGCTCGAGGCGGCCCGCAGAGCCGGCGACCGCGCCCGGTTCCCGGGCTCCTCCTGGGGACAGGTCATCCGGGCCCTGGCCTACCGCGTGCACGACCCGGACGAGGCGTTCCACTTCGCCGCCGCGGCCAGCGGCATGGCGTCCGGCTCCTGGGACGCGGACGCCAGGGACTACGTGAACTATCTGCTGACCATTACTTCTGACCTGCGCCGCCAGAGGCTGGCAGCGCTGCCGACGGAAAATCTCTGGGAAATTTTGATGCTGCTCGCCGAACGGTGAGGTTGTCCGACATTCTGTCAGCGAGTACATATACAGGCAGCAAGCAGAGCGGACCAGACCGAACACTCTCCTTTCCCTTTCTCTGAGGGCCCGCCTCCTCCGGTGGGCCCTTTTTTCTTGTTGCGCCGGCCGTCATGCCGGCGGGGATTGAAACGCAACGGACATGCCACGCGGACGGCCGACGAAATACAACCCCGAGATTGCGGACCGCATCATCGCCGACATCCGGCGCGGGTCCTCGCGCGAGGAGGCGGCCGGTGCAGCAGGCATCGCCGAGTGCACCCTGCGCCGCTGGATGGCCAGACACGCAGACTTTCGCGCCCGGGTCCATGAGGCCGACGCCTGGGCAGTGAAAAGTGCGGAGCAGGCGGTCTACGAGCGCGACCCGCTGCGCTGGCTGCAGGCGAAGCGGCCGGAGGTGTGGGGCAACCTGGGCCGTCAGCGCATCGAGGTTTCCGGGCCCGAGGGCGGCCCGATTGATGTAGCGCATGCCATCGATACCGGCAGCATCATCGCGGTGGCGCGCTGGCTCGAGCAGCGCGAAGCGGAGCCCGGAACGGAGCCTGAGTGACGCACGGCGGGCGCTGCTCGCCCTCGCCCGCCAGCGCCTGATCCCGTTTGCCTGCGTGACGCTGCCGGGCTACCGGCCCGCGCCGCATCTGGCGCGCCTGGCCGAGGCGCTCGAGGCCGTGGAGCGCGGGGAGATCCGCCGCCTGATGGTCTGGATGCCGCCGCGCCACGGCAAAAGCGAGCTGGCCAGCATCCGGTTCCCGGCCTGGTACCTGGGCCGCAACCCGGACCGGCGCGTGGTGCTCGCTGCGTACGGGGCGGACCTCGCGCAGCGCTTCTCCCGCTTCGTGCGCTCGACGATCGAGGGGCCGCAGTTCCGGTGCGTCTTTCCGGGAATCGGGCTGTGCCCGGACAGCCGGGCCGTGGATTCATGGGATATCGCCGGACGCAGAGGAGGACTGAAGGCCGCCGGCGTGGGCGGGCCTTTGACCGGGCACGGGGCCAACCTGCTGATCATCGACGACCCCCTGAAGAACCGGGAAGAGGCTGACAGCCAGACCATACGGCAGAGCGTCTGGGACTGGTACACCAGCACCGCGTATACCCGGCTGGAGGAGAACGGAGCAATCGTTTTGATCCAGACGCGATGGCACGAGGACGACCTGAGCGGGCGGCTGCTTGCGGCACAGGGCACGGACGCCCGGGCGGATGAGTGGACGATCGTCCACATGCCCGCCATCGATGGGAATGGCCGCCCGCTCTGGCCGGAGCGGTATCCGCTGGAAGAGCTGGAGCGGATCAGGGCAAACGTCGGCCCGCGCGACTGGGATGCGCTGTATCAGGGGCGGCCCGCCCCGCCGGAGGGCAGTATCTTCCGCCTGGCAGATGTCCGCATCGAGGACCGCGCCCCGGCGAATCTGCGCCTGGCCCGTGGCTGGGACCTTGCGGCGTCGTCCCGCACTACCGCCGACTGGACCGTCGGGGCCCTGTGCGGCCTCGACGGGGAGAACCGGCTCTGGGTGCTCGACATCTACCGGCGCCGCCAGACCTGGCCTGAGACGGTGCGCGACATGGCGGCTCTGGCACAGCTTGAGCCGGGGACCGTCTGGGCCATCGAGCGGGCCGGTTTCCAGCTGGCGGCCGTGCAGCAGCTGCGCGCCGACCCGCGCTTCAACGCCCTGGCCATCCGCGGAATCGAGGCGGACCGCGACAAGGTGGCCAGGGCGCTTGCCTGGAGCGGCAGGCCGATCCATCTCGTGCGCGCATCCTGGAATCAGGAGTTTATCGCGGAGCTGGTGGCGTTCCCGCAGGGGCAGCACGATGACCAGGTGGACGCGGTCAGCACGGCCTGGGCCGCGCTTGCCAGACTGCGCCCGCCGGCATCCAGAACCGTGGAGGAACGCGGCTGGTACGCCGCAACGGACAAAGACGCATGGCACTGAGGGACATCCTGCGATGGCCATGGCCGGCGCG
>Ga0308407_1001528_pt1 | contig 12120 bp, 13 predicted proteins | sample HotsprSampleMSe2_FD_203476 | JGI IMG/M metagenome (GOLD analysis project Ga0308407, IMG submission 203476) | Hot spring phototrophic mat microbial communities from Mushroom Spring, Yellowstone National Park, Wyoming, United States - 20060911_MSe2 ...
AAATCATAGTGCGCTTTGCGAATCAGTCGCCTGCCTCCCAGCGGTAGTATACTCGAACCCAACACTCAAGGGCACAACATGCCCACACGCGAGGCAAACCTGCTGGGCAAATTTGCGTTCTCGCGCGCACCCTACCGCACCCGACGCAACCCGCGACCCACCAAGCGCACTTTCCCTCGGTTCCTGGCGGGGTTCCTTTAGTTGCCTGCTCCGCTTTCTGTTTTGCAGTAGTACCAGAACTGCCAGGCTGTTTTTGTTCGCCTTGAGTTTCGTCTGTATCAACTCGGTTTATCAGATCATTCCCACAATACCGATAGAGGTTCGGGTCGCCCGAAGCGGCGTCTATCGGGTCGCGCTGCAGCCAGCGGGCGGTGCGGGGGTCATACGCGCGGGTGCCCACATGGTACAACCCCGTCTCCGGCACCCACTCATACCCATACGCCCCGTTCCAAGTGAATTGAGTAGCGCGCATATCTCACTTTACCTTGCTTTTGTGATATCTCGACTATCTTCTTTTCTCCACAGGAATTTTTGTTGCAGCCGTTTTCACTACTACCGCCATATCATCGGTGGTGCCCCATACTCCGTCTGCACCGCTGCTGACTGCCTCTACTTGACCGTTCTTCAGGTGCAAACGAACCAAACGCCCCCAGCCGTCCGACAAGTATGCCATGCCTAAGATCTCGCATAACCACTTCTCATAAGAAGTTAGCTCAGAAGGGGTTCGAGGCAGTTCAAAAGAAAGCGGGCTTGGAAGGGGCTTCTCCACGAAAGGCTCGCAGCCTGCCTGACGGCGAAACCCTTGAACATATTTGCTTAGTTTGCCCACCTTATCCCGAACTGTCTGGACTGTCTTCATCCATTGGGGAACACCCCACAAGTACGCCTGCAGAAGTCGTAGGGTGCGCTTTTCTGGATCCAGCAAATCGCGCGACCACGCCGATGCTGCAGGTTGGCGATTTGACCAAGAAATGTATCTCCCTCGCTTGGAACCGGTATACCATCTTACCTGAAGTTTATCTATCTCAGTGCGAAGTAAAAGAACATCAGCGTAACAACCCCTCAAAGGGTCTCTAAAAGGATAAAACGCGGACCTACTAAGCAACACTTCATTTTGATAAATAATTCCTGTAGAGTCATAGGTGGCAGTGGCTAATTCCAGAATCAATCGCTTATGGAAGCCGTCTGCAAGGCGCTGCAGTCGCATTTGCTCATCTCTGCGTATAGAGTAAATAATGATTACAATCAAGCCAAAGATTACTATCCAAATGAGACTGCCCCAACGAAAGCGTGCCGCCCTGCGTCTCATGAACCACATCTTGGGCACCATACTAAATCTTTCGGTCAATAATTCTTTTTCCCTGCCCCCCGCGTTTCCATGGTACCCGCTTTTTGTCGCGATTGCGCTGTTTGTTGCGCTCCTTCTTGTCACGGGCACCAATTTTCCCAAAGTCTATCCCTAATACGGGATTGTATAAACCGGTCTGTGCATGCCATGAATCGGGATTACCAAATGCCTGACGCCACTCAGGAATGTCTGTATTGCAAGAATACAGATCAACTCGCTCTAATCGTCGCCCACTGAGGGCTGATTGTACGACATCTGGAGTAATGCCACCAACTTCATCAGCGTTTTTGGTCATCAAGGCAAAAATTCCTGTCTCTGGATCGGAAGATGAATGTCCGATGAACACAAAGGCTGCTACTGAGGGATCTGCCAACGCTTTCTCAACATCCTCTGTCGTGCATTCTCGATCGACGACGACCCTGTAACCTGCACGCCTCAAGTCGTTAGCAACTCGGTGAATCGTGCTTGCTACTCCTAACCCAACAAGAGGGGTAAGGAAACCATAGGAGATATCTCCTACGCATATAAAAGCGACTTTTTTTGCCGTCTCTTCCTCTGCCTTCTTCCCAGCCGATTGATTGGGGTGCTTTTCTTCCTTGTTCGCACCGTCCACATCCGTAAAATTCAACGGATCATTCCCAGCATACCGATACAGGTTCGGGTCGCCTGAAGCAGCGTCTATCGGGTCTCTCTGCAGCCAGCGAGCGGTGCGGGGGTCGTACTCCCGTGCGCCCTGATGCTGTGCTCTTGATTAACACAGATACGACTTGCGCAGTTGCCTATAGCCTTTTTGCAGGAGTTTTGATCAGTTGCTCGCGAATCGCCATGTGCAACTACTTAAGTCCTACTTCGGCGTCCGCGCCTCGCTTAGCGAAGATACGGAAACACTCGACAGTCTTTTAGCCCAGCGATAACTGGATAGGAATATGAATCACCTGCCACTTGCCAAGTGTAGGCGTTCGCAACCGTCCGCGTATTGTTATCCCACTAATAAAGTAGTCACGATCAGACCAGTAATCCCAATCATGTCCAAAATCCCACCACTCCCAGTGAACCCCTGAATCAACAGGTACGCCCAAGGGAAGTGCGGATTGAACATGCCAACGCTCAACCATGCGGCGTTGTCCCCAATCACGCTGGGAAATAACCTCATAGACCGCTTGTGCTTCTACACGATACCAACGCACCTCGCTCTGTGAATCGATTGGCTGCAGGTTGATACCCGCTCGGACTAACGCAGGAACCTCCGCGCCATCGATTCTTTGTAAGGGCTTCCACTGAACAGGGTCGCGCTTACGATGCCATTCTGCAAGTGTTAGCGATCGTTCGGTGCCTGTTTTCAGGGCTTTGGCAAATTCCAAGCGCAGTTCGACTCGCATCCCTAATCTCCCCATGGTGTATAAAGGTAATCAATTTTTGCAGAGCGCCATGGCGAACGACTTGGCGCTAACAAGCGCGCCCTAAGCACGAGCGACTTCAGGGCTAAATCAGGGTGGGCTCGCGAGAAATAATTCTCGTCTGCATCCAACGCGATAGGTATCTCTATTAATCCACTGCTCTTGACAGTGAGAGAGTGGAAAGCCTGATAACGCTGGTAAGTGCGTGCAATCCCCGACATCGTGCGCTCATGCATTAGCAGATAGGTAATCTCCACTTCTACCCGTACCTGCTCGAGGCGTTTGCTCTGCACATGGATAACGCCTATCAGTAGGCGAGGGAGTATTTCGGGAAACTCGACAGTCTTTACTTGGCGTTGCTGCAACGGGAACGCTTTACCCAACTCGCCTATAGACAGCCAGTCTTTGGTGTCGGAACGCCAGTAGGTAAGCCATTCTACCCGAACTATCTTCGCCATAGGAAAGCCTCCTATCTACTCACAGCGCTTCAAGCGAACAGCGCATACTTATATCCCCCCAGCTGACAGTTGCGTGACGCAGGAGTCGGGGTGCCGTGATGAACGCCAATGCCCGTCTCATCGCCATCATCGCGGTCGCCCTCCGTAAGATTACGGTGGAATTATACACCACTTTTCGCCGTTTGTCAAGGAGGGGGCGGGCGCGACCGCCGTGTCGCCCGCCAGATAGAACCCTTCCGTGATTACGAGAGGCGCGAGTGCCTCAAACACGCGCTGCATCGGCGCGGGCATCACTTCGAGGTGCAACTCGGCGGCCATAGCGGTTGCGTGCGTTCGCGCAGCCAGCGTTTGACGGTGTGCTGGCGCAGGAATTCGGGCAGGCGCGTGCGGCTCTCCATCGCTATCGCCCTCGCTTGACCAGCGCGACGCTAAGCCGCTCGAAGTCCACCGCAGGGCGCACCCACGCCTTTTTGACCGAGTATTGCCGATCGAGCCACACCTGCTCCACGACGCCTATCGTGAGGTTCGGCGGGTACTTACCACCCAGCCCTGCGGTGACGACGCGGTCGCCTGCTTGCAGGGGCGCCTCAGGCGGGATGAAGTTGAGCAGCAGCATGCTCTCGCCGCGCCCTTCACATACGCCCGTGCTGGCTTTCTGCGCGTTTAGGGCGCGCGCGCTGACCGCCATGCGCGGCGCGATGAGCATCCGCACAAGGCTGGTTGTGGCGTCCGCGCGCTCCACGACGCCGACCAGCCCCTCGCCCGCAACCACAGGCGCGCCCGCCATAACGCCGTCGCGCGAGCCGCGATCGATGATGAGCGTCTGCTGCCCTGCCTGCGGGTAGACGGCGATGACGCGACAGCCGAGCCATTCGCCCGCCAGTTGCGGGCGCAGGTTCAGCAGGCGACGCAACGACTCGTTCTCTGTGGCGACCGCGCGCAACTGCTCTAACTCCTGCTTCAGGCGGGCGTTTTCCAGCGCGAGGTGGTCGTACTCGCGTAGGGCTTCGCGGGCTTGGGCAAGCGTGGCAAAGAGTTGCCCCGCGCTCTCGGTGGTGGACTGCGCCGTGCGTTGCAGGGGCAGCAGCAGGCTACGGATGAGCGCGGTCAGCGGGTTCACCGCGCCGTGATGCACACGGTGGTTGTGGTAGACGCCGAGCAGCAGTCCCGCCATCGCCAGAAACGCCCAAGCCCACCGTCGGCGGCGTCGCATCGCGTTCACCTCTTGCGCGGCGCCTGCGCCGTCTGCAGCACCTTGCGCAGCATCGGGTTGCTCTCCAGTTCCTCCAGCACCTTGCCTGTGCCCAGCACCACCGCCGAAGTGGGGTCGCTGGCGACATAGACGGGCATCTGCGTCTCGTGCTGCAGCAGTTTGTCCAGCCCGCGCAGCAGCCCGCCGCCCCCACATAGCACAATGCCGTAGTTCATGATGTCCGCTGCCAACTCGGGCGGGGTGATTTCCAGCGTCTGTTTGACCGCTTCCACAATCGCATTCACGGGTTCAGCAATCGCGTGGCGGATCTCTTCGGAGGTAATTACTACACTGCGCGGCAGCCCGCTAATCAGGTCGCGCCCCTTGACCTCCATGGTGATCTCCTCCTCCAGCGGGAAGGCGGAGCCGATTTCGATTTTGACCTGCTCGGCGGTGCGCTCGCCGATGAACAGGTTGTAGGTGCGGCGCACATAGTTGGCGATGGCTTCGTCGATTTCGTCGCCTGCGATGCGGATGCTGCGGCTGGCGACAATGCCCGCCAGCGAGATGACGGCGACCTCCGTTGTGCCCCCGCCGATGTCCACCACCATCGAGCCTGTGGGTTCCACGACGGGCAGCCCGACGCCGATTGCGGCTGCCATCGGCTCTTCGATGACATACGCTTCGCGTGCGCCCGCCCGCATCGCCGCTTGCAGCACCGCGCGCCGCTCCACCTCTGTGACCCCGCTGGGGATGCCCACCACTATGCGCGGGGGGATCCAGCGGTGGCGCGAGACCTTGCTGGCATAGTATTGCAGCATCTTCTCGGTCTGCTCGAAGTCGGCAATTACGCCGTCTTTGAGCGGGCGCACGGCGATGATGTTGGCGGGCGTGCGCCCCAGCATGCGCTTAGCTTCCTCGCCGACCGCCAGCACCTTGCGCGTATCTTGGTCAATCGCGATTACCGACGGCTCGCGCAGCATGATGCCCTTGCCGCGCACATGCACCAGCGTGGTCGCCGTGCCTAAATCGATGCCCAAATCGCGCCCGAAACGCCCGAACAGTTTTGAGACAAAGAACACGCCCCTGTTGCCTCCGCGTTAAAGTGTACCCGTTGTGCGCACAGGATTCTTAGCCGCTTAAGGGAGGCAATCCATAGCCGCGCAGCCTACCCAATCTCCAACGCTTCCAGTTTGCGCGCCTGCTCTTCCGCTTGTAGCGCGTCGATAAACGGCTGCAGGTCACCGTCCAGCACGCCCTGAATGTCATGGATGGTCAGCCCAATCCGATGGTCGGTGATGCGCTGGTCAGGGAAGTTGTAGGTGCGGATTTTCTCGCTGCGCTCGCCCGTGCCGATTTGGGTGCGTCGCTGCTGGTCGCGCTCGGCGCGGAGCCGCTCCTGCTCTATCTCGTACAGGCGCGCCCGCAAGATGCGCATCGCCCGCTCGCGGTTCTGCAGTTGCGACCGCTCGTCTTGGCAGGCGACCACCAGTCCCGTCGGCTTGTGCGTGATGCGCACGGCGGTCTCGTTTTTCTGCATGTGTTGCCCGCCGGGTCCCGACGAGCGGAAGGTTTCGATAATCAGATCTTGGGGATTGATGACCACATCGACCTCTTCCGCTTCGGGCAGCACGGCAACGGTGGCGGTGGAGGTGTGGATGCGTCCGCCGCTCTCGGTGACGGGCACGCGCTGCACGCGATGCACGCCCGATTCGTGCTTGAGTTGGCTGTACGCGCCGTCGCCCTGAATGCTGAACACGATGTATTTGTAGCCGCCCAAATCGCTCGGCTCGGCGTCCATCAGCTCGTATCTCCAGCCTTTGCGCTCGGCGAAACGCATATACATCCGCGCGAGGTCGCCCGCGAACAGCGCGGCTTCCTCGCCCCCAGCAGCGGGGCGAATCTCCATAATGACATTGCGCTCGTCGTTCGGGTCGCGCGGCAGCAGGCGTGCGGTCAGCGCGCGCCCGTACTCTTCGAGCTGTTTCTGGGCGGTTTCGCGTTCGTCGTGCGCCAGCGCGACGAGGTCGGGGTCTTCGTCCGCTTCCAGAATCTGCGTCGCCTCGCGCAGTTGCGCCTCCGCTTGTTGGTAGCGGGTGTAGAGGTCGCGCAGTTCGGTCAGCTCGGCGTGCTGCTTGCCGAGTCGTTGCAGCGCGCTGGGGTCGCTCAGCACAACAGGGTCTGCCAGTTGCGCTTCGATGTCGGGCAGCTTCGCAAGGGTCTCCGTGAGTTTCGCGCGTAGCTTATCGGGCAGCATCAGAGGGAATTGTACCATGCGTGCGGCAGGCGCGCCCCCTACAAATTCGCCTCTGGAAACTGCGGGTGCATGCGCATCAGCCAGATTTGCCCCGTGTGATACGCCGCGTGTTGCGCGACGCGAATTAGACCCTCGCGCCCGTCGATGGGGTCGCCTATCGGACTGCGCACGGGCTTGGCGAGCTGTTCAGGCGTCGGCGACTCGATAATCGGCGCGAGTTGCTCGTATGCCAACCGCAGTGCCCGCTCGACATCCGCCGCGGTACAGTGCGCCTGCGATAGGGGGAACGGCTTCTCGTTCAAAAACGAATTGCGCGTACACTGCAGCACGCCCGCTTCGAACTCGTCGGCGGGCTGCCAGCCGCCCAAGTGGTGCGCCCAATACAGCTCCACGCCCGCCACATGGTAGAGGTACTCGGCGATAGAGTGCGCCCCATCAAACAGGCGCCAGTTGAGCTGCGCGTCGCTCAAGCCCTCGATCGCTTGCGCCAGCCGACGGCGCGTGAACTGCCAGACAGTCGCAATCTCGTGCATTTTAGTCGTCCAGTTCGTAGGGCGCGCGGCGTTCCAGAGCGCGCCGACGCCAGTAGCGGTACAGCCCGTACACCACAAAGCCCGCGCCCACCAGAATCAGCAGCGGGAACAGCGCCAGCACCACACGCAGTCCCACCACGAAGATTGTCAGCCCCACCCGCAGCAGAATCGCCAGCAGCAGGATGGCAATCCCCAGCCGTACCCAGCGGTTCATCGCTTCTCCTCTGCGCCGATGGGCGTCCCTTGATGCGTGGCGGCGGTGTCGGAAGCGATGGGCTTCGGCTTGCGGCTCTTCTGCATCTCCACGAACAGCCCAATCAGGATGAGCGCGACGCCGACGCCCGCCGCCCACGGCAGAAACCACTCGATGGTGCGGATAATCTGCCCCCCGATATACAGCAGCGCGGACGCCGCCACCACCAGCACGCCGATGTAAATCGCCTTGTTGCGCGGCATACCACAAGTATACCCTGCTACGAGGCGCGCCTGCGATTCCACGCCCAGAGCGCGAGGCGCACCCCACCCCAGCCGAACAGCCAGCCCAGCAGCCAGCCCGCCGCCACATCGGACGGGTAATGCACGCCCACATAGACGCGCGACAGCCCCACCATTAGCGGCAGCCAGAACAGCCACAGCAACGCCCTGCGTCCCCACAGCGCCGTCGCCGTGCCCACCAGCGCGCTCATATTCGCCGCGTGCGCCGACGGGAACGACCCCGAAGTGAGCTTGCCCGTGAGGGCTTCAATCGGCAGCGCGACGCACGGACGCTCGCGTCCGACCCACGCCTTGAGCAAATCGCTGGTCTCGTTGGTCAGAATCAGCACGGGGATGAGCCACAGCGCGAACGCGCGCGCCTTGCCCCCACGCCACAACAGATAGCCCCACAACAGCACCGCGCCGATGCGCCCTGGCAGCGTCTTCAGCGCGTCCGAGAAGAAGACCATAATCGGCGTGAGCCAGTCCGCCCGCCAGCCCTCGTAAATCCAGTAAAAAAGTTGCACATCGAGCGAGTCGCTGGATACCATCATAAAGTGTGTATGAATTCTCTCCAGAACCGATTGCGTCGCTCCACACGGCTTCTCAGCATCCCTATCAAAACCTCCTTCTGGAGCGCGGCATCAGGGATTGATTGGGCCAGCTCCAACGCGCGGCGGTCGTGCCCCAGCCTCGCATACGCATGGGCAATCTGCTTCAGACCGAGATACCTCTTGTTGAAGCTGCCTGACGCAGTTTGGCGCTCAATCTCCTGCAGGGCGGTTTCCATCTGCTGGCGCGCTCGTTCATAATGTCCCGTGACCTGAAGAATACACGCCAAATCGGCGCGTTGGAAGGGTCTGCTGTCTGCGGGCAGAGCTTTCAGAAGTCGTTCCGCTTGATCGACGAGTCCCCATTCAGCGTATGCTCGCGTCAGGGCATCCAAATTCCGATCCGGTGCGTCGATGCTGACTTTTACCTGCCCATATGGGGTTGCAAACTGAACCGTGCCGAAATGGTGGGCGGGAAACCTTCCCGAAGGAAAGCGTGGTTCCAGCAACAGCGCCGAGGCATCCGAGACAGCGTTGGCGAAGCTCAGCGCGTAGTCTCGTTGCCCGCCTTTCCACAAAGCCTGCGCGATTTGTATCGTGTGCGTACTCGACCATACTCCGAAACGCACGCACTCTTCAAGCCCTTCCTTCACTTTTCCCTGCTCGATGAGCGCCCGTACCAGAGCCGTTTGCGCTTCAGAGCGCACGGCTTTGTCGGCGTGCTTGGTGAGCTTGCGCAGCCGTGCAATGTCCCCCAGTTGACGATAGGCGTCTGCAACGACAGCAAGCTCCGCAGCTGTGTTCACCTGGGCTGCGAAATTCTCGACAAGTTCGCTCCGTGCCTGTGTGGGATAGTGAAAAACGATAAGCCTTGCGGTATCTTTCGTTCTCCAATCCGATGTGCCAAACCGAGTTATTAGGGATAGCAGTTCCTGCGCTCGCTCGAAGTCGCGCCGTGCGCGTTCAATCTGCCCTGATTCGGCGCGCAGCCGTCCCAGATGCGCAAGCGCAAGCGCACGAACCACCAGCTCTTGAATGTCCAATACCGCTTGCTCTGCCGCCTGCCAATCGCCCTTGCGCGCCTTTAGGAGCGCCTGATAGACTTTAAGAAAGTCTCGATCTATTCCGTCATCCACATATCGCTCACAATGCTTCAGCCAGTGCGATAGCTCATACTCCACACCTGCTGCGCCTATCAGTGTGAGTTCAAATGTTGTTATCGTAGGCAGATAATCCCTTCGTCCAAGCGAGAGCCTCTCCAGCAGCTTGGCAAGCGTATCCGTGCGTTTTGAACGCGACAGTATTTGTTCAATCAGCCATTCCACTTGCTCGGTCTCGCTCATTTGGGCGAAGCGTTGCGCGTCCAGCGGCTCCATGCGAATGGCGTTGCGCGAAGCCCACCAGACCGCTCCCAAAACCACTATTACGAGTAGCCCCAGCAGCCAACTCCAGCGTCGCATCTCCAGACCTCTGCTACTACGCTCAAAGTTCGCCGCGCATCGGCGTACTCCTACTGCCCGCAGTACGCGCATCGGCGAGAAGGCATACTTATCCAAAACCAGCAAGACACCCGAACCTCACCCGCGCCGCCAATTCTGCACCCAAAGTCAGCAATCGCGCAAATAGCTCATTCTGTCTGGCTTGTCGCCGCCATTCTATGCCCAAACACAGCCTCTTAGTTCGCGTTCGGCAATCATCCCCAAGAATGTACCCTGCTACGCCCGTGAAACGGGGTAGAATTAGGATGGTGATCGCGCTTGGCTCGGAGACGCACAGTGCAGACGGACATGCTGGACACACGCAAAGCCGCCATTTTGCGGGCGGTGGCGCGTGAACACATCCGCACGGGCGAACCTGTCGGCTCGCAGGCGGTCGTGCAGCGGTACGCGCTGGGGGTCAAGCCCGCCACCGTGCGCAACGAGATGGCGGCGATGACCGAATACGGCTACCTCGTGCAGCCGCACACCAGCGCGGGCAGAGTGCCCACCACGCGCGGCTACCGATACTATGTGGAACACCTGATGGGCGGAACCGCCGCGCTGCGCATCGAGAGCTACTTCCGACGCCTGCCCGAACCGGGCGAGAGCCTGACCGAGCTACTGCAGGCGACTTTGCAGGTGCTGGCGCGCGCGGCGCAGTCGGTCGCGTTTGCCGCCACCGCGCGCGACGAGACGATGCGCATCCTGCGCTGCGTGCTGACGCCCTGCGCCCCGCGCCGCGTGCTGTCGGTCGTGGTGATGGAACACGGCGAGGTGGACAACCGCCTCGTGGATCTGCAGTACGCGCCCTCGCAACGCGCCCTGAACCGTATCCAGAGCGTGCTGGCGACGATGATCGAGGGGCAGACCGTGCGCACGGTGCTGACGCTTGACCCCGCCCACGCGCCCGCGCTCGAATCGCCCGCCGAACGCGAGACGCTCGCCAGCCTGCTCCGCGCCATCCAGCAGCAGGTGCAGGACATCGCCGAGGGCGAGCTGCTCTACGACGGGATGGTCTACCTGCTGCGCCTGCCTGAGTTCCAGCGCGAGGTCAGCCAGCTGGAGGCGGTGCTGCGCGTGCTGGAGGCGCGCAAACCGCTCTACTGCCTGCTCCAACACAGCGGCGACGCCGACCTGCACATCACCATCGGCGAGGAGAACCCCATCGACGCGCTGCGCAGCTGCACGCTGGTCTACGCCCGCTATTATGCAGGCGGGCGACCCGCAGGCATGATCGGGCTGATGGGACCCGTGCGCATGGACTACGACCACGCGCTGCCCGCTGTGCGCCACGCCGCCCACGCGCTGAGCGACCTGCTCACGCGCACGCTTTACTCGTGAACAGGAGCGATACCGTGAAGGTGCTGATGATCGACAACTACGACAGCTTTACCTACAACTTGGTGCAGTATCTGGGCGAGCTGGGCGCGGAGCTGACCGTCGTGCGCAACGATGAGCTGACCGTCGAGCAGGCGCTTGCCCTCCAGCCCGACCGCATCGTGATTTCGCCCGGTCCCTGCACGCCGAACGAGGCGGGCATCAGCGTGCCGCTGATCCAAGCGGCGGCGGGCAAGGTTCCGATTCTGGGCGTATGCTTGGGACATCAGGCGATTGGCGCGGCGTTCGGGGGCAACATCGTCCGCGCGAAACGCCCCATGCACGGCAAGGAGTCGCCCGTGCGCCACACGAATGCAGGCGTGTTTCGCGGCGCGCCCAACCCGCTGCGCGCCATCCGCTACCACTCGCTGGTAATCGAACGCGCGACCCTCCCCGACTGCCTCGAAATCACCGCCGAAAGCGAGGACGACCACGAAATCATGGGCGTGCGCCACAAGCACTACCCCATCGAGGGCGTGCAGTTCCACCCCGAATCGATTCTCAGCGAGGCGGGGATGCAGATTCTGCGCAACTTCCTCTTCGGCTCCGTTTCGGAGTATGGCAGCGAAGCGACTGTGAATCGCTGAAGCTGACGCTTCAGCACTCCAAAAGCTGCGCCTGCCTCAGAATACGATTTCTGAATTGGGGTATAATAGGGTATCCCCCTATGGGGAAAGGAGGTATATCAACGATGAGACGACCGATGATGGTACTCGGTGGGTTATTGGCGCTGGCAGCGCTGGCGCATGCGCAAGTAGACGGGCGCAACATCCCCAACAAGTACGGCGCGCCCCTCGCCTCGCAGACGAACCACACAGGCTTCGGCGACCGTGTTGACCCGAACCAGACTTGGGGCTCCGAATTGAACCAGCTCTTCGCCAAGTGTGTTAACGGCGTGCTGTATATCGCCGTTACGGGCAACCTGGAAGGCAACGGCAACTCGATTCACCTCTACATCGACACAGGGCGCAGCCAAAGCAACACCTTCAACCTGACGACGGGCTGCATCAACTGCTCTGTGCAGGGAATGAGCGGCGTGCTGTTTGACCATAACC
>Ga0308407_1001533_pt1 | contig 12096 bp, 8 predicted proteins | sample HotsprSampleMSe2_FD_203476 | JGI IMG/M metagenome (GOLD analysis project Ga0308407, IMG submission 203476) | Hot spring phototrophic mat microbial communities from Mushroom Spring, Yellowstone National Park, Wyoming, United States - 20060911_MSe2 ...
CCTTCGTTGGTGAGTACGCAACCCCTGCCCGCATTAAACAAAGGCGACTCCTCCAAAATCTGAATAGCTTTTTCTACGGCATCTAAACTACTACCTCCCTTTTCCAAGATAGCGTAGCCTGTTTCCAGTGCCTTTTGTAATTCTTGGCGATAGGCTTGCTCTTTTTCGGCTGTCATATCCGACTTGCGAATGACCCCCGCCCCGCCGTGTATCACTATCACAGGGCGAAACTGCTGTGCTGAAAGATTGCCCGCAAGCACGCAAAAAAGTAAAATGAGAAAGGTTTTCTTCATTGTTTTTTCTTCGCAAATTAAAGATTTTTCGTGAATTTGTTTATACAAACCTGAAACTTTTTCATACTCAATCAAAGGTAGTTTGTAGAAAACCTCTAAGCTACGACCCCAAAAAAAGCCCCTTTCCCTTTTGTAGAGCTGGAAGTCAGCCACAGCTAAAGGGATTGGGGCAGAGAAATCAGTTTGTTTTGGTTATACCAACAGGGCAATCGTTGCAATTAAAATTTTCTTTTTCATCGTTTTTGAATTTTTTGGTGCAATGAATAAGTAGTTCCACAAAATTAAAAGGACACTTTTACTGGGGCAAAATACTGATAGACAATTTTTTGTCTTGTCTCTTGCCTCTTGTCTCTTGTGTCTAATCACTTAAGTAGTTCCACAAAATTAAAAGGACACTTTTACTGGGGCAAAATACTGATAGACAATTTTTTGTCTTGTCTCTTGCCTCTTGTCTCTTGTGTCTAATCACTTATTTTCTTAAAACTATAACTTTGATGCAAAGCCGAGAAAAAGGTTTAATTACCTCCCTGAAATGGAACTTAAATTCGTAGAAAATTGTAATGTTGTAAAAATTTTCAAAAAAATCAAACCGTACAATAATGGGAAAAAAAACCGTAGAAATCACAGACGCTAACTTTCAAGAGATTATCAATTCGGACAAACCCGTTTTGGTAGATTTTTGGGCTGAATGGTGCGGACCTTGCCTGATGCTCGGACCTACCGTTGAAGAACTTGCCGAAGAAATGGACGGAAAAGCCATCATTGGCAAACTCAATGTAGATGCTAACCCTAACGTTACCAGTCAGTTTGGTATTCGCAGTATTCCCACTTTGCTTGTCTTCAAAAACGGACAGGTGGTAGGAAAACAAGTAGGTGTCGTACCCAAAGCCACAATCGCCAAAATGTTGGAAGTTTAGCAACAAAATTAAAATCCTACAAAATGAGCAGTTTGCAAAAATTGCTCATTTTTTTGAACCCATAACTTAAAAAATGAACAAAATTTTATTTGTTTTTTTCTTATCTGTTGCTATTTTTTTATTTTGGCTTTGGCAAAAAAATGTTGATTTTTGGCAAAATCTGATAATTGAAACATACCAATTAGATAACATTCAAGCTAAAAAACTCAAAAACAATTTACTCACACCCAACCAATATCTATTCGTTCAGATTTTCATTAGTTTTGTTGTTTTAGCTTCGGCTCTACTACTTTTTTGGCAACGAAAAAGACTTTCAGCGTTTTTTGTTAATTTTTTAAATTACCTTCAAACGCATTTTAAAACCTGTTTAAAACCTTTTCAAAGCCTTTCTAAAACCGAATTTTTTACATTCGGGCTTATTTTTTGCTTGATAAATGGCTACACACTTTTCCGACTGCATCATAAAATTCCACACATCGACGAGGCGTTCGGTTACGTACATTTTTCTTCAAAAGGCTTTTTGGTTTCGGCTTTGTATTATCCCAATCCCAACAATCATATTTTTTACAATTTGTGTGTAGCTTTTTGGGATTTTTTGCCAAATAAAATTTGGTCAATGCGACTGCCAAGTTTTTTGAGTTTTCTGATTTTACAGATTTTAGTTTTTAGATTTTTTTTGATAAAATATTCATTTTCAGCGGCTTTATTAGTTTTTTTGAATTTTGCTTTGCTCTCGCCTGTGCAAGCGTACAGCACAATGGGGCGAGGCTATCTGCTCCAAATGCTATTTTTGTGGCTTGCTCTCATTTTTTTATCAAAAATCCTTGAAAATTCTTCAAAAGCAAGCGACCGTGCTTTATTTATAACTTTCAGTGTGGCAGGGTTTTATGCTATTCCTACGTATTTGTATTATTTTTTGGCAATGGGATTTTTGAGTTTGATTTTGTCTCTACCAAATTATCAAAAAATTTTTGTATTACTAAAAATTCATCTTCTAACGATTTTATTTGTTTCCTTGCTTTATTTGCCTGTTTTTTTGCTCAATGGCAAAGAAAATTTATTTTCGGAAAGTTGGCAACAGTTTGCCAAGCAAGCATTTGCGACAAAAAAGTACGAATATTTCACTAATTTTGGCGATTTTTGGGTAGGTATAGAAAATATGTATGTCCTTTTTTGGGGAATTGTGGGAGTTTCGGTAGTAGGATTTTTGTTGCAAAAAAATGATAAGAAAACTTTTTTGCTTGCCGCAATGCCTTTGGTGGCTTTGTTGATAATATTTGTGCAACAAAAATTACTTCCTGAGCGAATTTGGTTGGGCTTGGCGTTCAGTTGGGTGCTTTTGGTTGTTTCGGCAAGCCGAGTGCTGAAAAAATATGCAAATGTTTTGATGATATTGCTAATTTTGGGAGAAATCTTTGTGCAATTTTACCAAATAAACAAAACCTCAAACGACGGATATGTTGATTTTACAAAAGTGTATCCTACTTTGCCTTTCGCAAAGGGCGATAAAATTTTCAGCAACGATTTGATTTATCAGAACTTGCTTGCTTTTTACAATCTGCAAGACTGCAAAGGCTTACAAATTGATTACAGCCACAAAGCCAAACCTTACGATTGGATTATTTTGGAAAAAAACAATGTTGTAGAAATTCCAAAAAATTATTTTCTTTTTACAGAAACACCTTTTGTAGCAATTTTCAAACGACAATAAAACTATTTGCAAATGGATAAACCTGTAATGATTTTAGGAGCAAAAAACTTGGGCAAAATTGCCTTAGAAATTTTCCAAAGCCACAAGATTGATGTGTATGGTTTTCTTGATGATGACGAAAAACTGCACAGGCAAGAAATCGGTTTTGTAAGTATCTTGGGAAGTACCGATGACGACGGCTTTCTCAAACTGATAGGACAAAAATGCGAGGCTTTCGTAGCTACCGACGATACCAAACTTCGTAAAAAACTTGTTGAGATGCTTAACGAAAGGCGAAAAGTAATGCCTATCAATGCTATTCACGCTGAGGCAATTATTTCGCAGGTAGATTGTTACTTAGGACATGGCAACTTGCTCGACGCAAGAGCAACGCTCAATGCAGGCGTGCATATCGGACATCACAATATCATCAGGGCGGGAGCTATCGTAGATTACAACACGAAGATAGGTGATTTTGTGCATATTGGAGCAGGGGCAGTCATTGGCGATAACGTAACCATAGCCGACGGAGTTTTTGTTGGGACAGGGGCGGTGATAGTTTCGGGAGTGAGCGTTGGCAAAAATGCTCGTATCGGAGCTGGCTCGGTTGTGATACGTAGCGTTGAGGCGAATGAAACGGTTTTCGGTAATCCTGCCGAGAAAGTGAAATGAAACAAGATAAGGCTATTTCGCTACTTCTTTCTATTTCAACGTTTTTATTTTTTATAAGTAGTTCCACAAAATTAAAAGGACACTTTTACTGAGACAAAATACTGATAGACAATTTTTTGTCTTGTCTCTTGCCTCTTGTCTCTTGTGTCTAATCACTTACTCAAAAACAAGTGACTTTACACTTTCCTGTACGTTGACGTGTTCATTAAGCGAAGAAGTCTGTGAGCTTGCCGAACCGCCGAAATGTACAGGAAAGGTAAAGTTTTTTTACCCTCTACCGTGCATCATTACTACCAACTTGCGAGCAAGGGCAAACAGCACCAAACCTGCTAGAATAGCAAAACCTCCGATAGCCGCAAAAATTTCTAAAGCACCTAATCTTTCTACATAACTGGCGATATAACCTCCCACAATTTGAGCCAAAAAAGGAGACAGAAACCATACGCCCATTAGCATAGAAGCCAATTTCACGGGAGCAAGACGCGTAACCATTGAAAGCCCAATGGGAGAAAGGCATAGCTCGCCAATGGTATGAAACAAATAAGTAAGTACGAGCCAATGCAAACCTGCTTTGATAGTGGTATCTTCAACATTTCCGCCACGCTCAAGCACCGCCCCCACCATAAAGAAAAAACCTACGCCCAGCAGTATCATTCCCAAACTCATTTTTATAGGAATACTCAAATCTTTACCTCTTTTAGCTAAATTGAGCCACAGACTTGCAAAAATAGGTCCCAAAGCAACAATAAATAAAGGATTGACAGACTGAAACCACGAGGTAGGAATAGTGAAACTGCCTACTTGTCTGTTGATATAGCTATCGGTATAGAGCGTAAGCGAACTGCCCGCCTGCTCGAAACCAGTCCAAAAGAACACGGTAAAAGTCATAATTACCAAAATTACAGCCATACGGTCGCGTTCTTCGGGGGTGAGCGGTTTGTTATGTTCGGCTTGCTCTTCTACACTCATTTTCTTGACAGACTTGCCAATATCGCCCAAAAATCTTTGAGCCATTGAATTGAAAACGATTTGTCCAATCAACATTCCCACACCTGCCGCCAAAAAACCATATTCAAAAGCATAGCGTTCTATCACTGTTTTGCCATCAACTACTTTTTTTACAGCAAAAAGGTCTTCTGCAAAATAACCACACACCAAAGGAGCTAAAAATGCCCCCAAGTTAATTCCCATATAAAAAATCGTGAAGGCACTATCGCGACGAGGGTCGCCTTGTGGATACAAACTACCTACAATCGTAGAAATATTAGGCTTAAAAAAACCATTTCCTACAATCAGTAAGCCCAAACCGAGCCAAGTTGCCCAAGTGCCAAGCTGAGGCGTAGAAGCCAAACTAAATTGCCCCAACATCATCGTAACGCCACCTATCAGAATGGCTCGTCTTTGCCCAATGTACTTATCGGCAATATAACCTCCGATAATAGGCGTAAGATACACCAGCCCCGTGAACCAACCATAAATCACCGAAGCATCAGCCCTCGCAAAGCCCAAACCACCTTCAAGTGCTGTTTTAGAAAGATACAAAGTAAGTATGCCTCGCATACCATAGTAACTGAAACGCTCCCACATTTCGGTAAAAAATAACAGATACAATCCCGGTGGGTGCTTGCTTGTGGTAGTAGTATTTGCCATAATTTTTGATTTTAATGGGTTTTAGCCCCTCAAAATACAAGTAAAAATTCTCTCTGCAAATAAAATTTGCTAAAATATAAAAATTTAAGCAGTTTTTGCCTTTAACTTTTCGGTAAGTAGTTCCACAAAATTAAAAGGACACTTTCATTGGTATAAAATGCTGATAGACAATTTTTTGTCTTGTCTCTTGCCTCTTGTCTCTTGTGTCTAATCACTTAAGTAGTTCCACAAAATTAAAAGGACACTTTCATTGGTATAAAATGCTGATAGACAATTTTTTGTCTTGTCTCTTGCCTCTTGTCTCTTGTGTCTAATCACTTAAGTAGTTCCACAAAACTAAAAGGACACTTTCATTGGTATAAAATGCTGATAGACAATTTTTTGTCTTGTCTCTTGCCTCTTGTCTCCTGTGTCTAATCACTTAGAAGTTAGGTAAATAGTTACAAAACTTCTTAAAATCAAACACCTCAAAATTTATACTTTGGGGTGTTTTTTGTTGATTTGCAAAATTTAATGTATTTTTAGAATGGTGCAAGGGTACAAACAATTATCTTTCCCTGTTATGTTTATGCTTGAAAAACTTTTGAAATATATTGAAAAAAATCAACTTTTCAGTACGAGTGATAGAGTTTTGTTAGCAATAAGCGGCGGCATAGATTCGGTGGTGATGAGTTATTTATTTTTTCAAGCGAAATTTCAGTTTGGTATTGTTCATTGTCATTTTTCGCTTCGCCCCGAAGCCGACGAGGAAGCCGATTTTGTCAAGGCTCTTGCCGAAAAATTTGCCGTACCTTTCTATTTCAAAAAATTTGAGACCGAAACTTTTGCCAAAAATGAAAAAATCTCAATCCAAATGGCGGCTCGCCAGCTACGCTACGATTTTTTTGAGCAAATCCGAAGTAAAAATCAATATGATTACATTGCCACCGCTCACCACCTCAACGATAGCTTAGAAACAGCTATTCTCAATTTTGCCAAAGGGACAGGCATTGCAGGTTTGCGAGGAATTTTACCTAAAAACGCCTTTGTAGTGCGTCCCATGCTTTTTGCTACTCGCCAAGAAATAGAAAATTTTGCCCAAGAAAATCAAATTGCATATCGGGAAGATAGCTCCAACGCAAGCGAAAAGTATCAAAGAAACTTCATTCGTCATCAGATTGTGCCACGTTTGGCAGAGCAAATCAATCCGCATTTGGTAGAAAATTTTGCCGAAACAGCTCAAAAATTACTTTTTGCTGAAAAATTACAAAAAAATTATTTTGAAAATTTAACAAAAAAAATTTGGCATAAAAAGGGAGTTGTTTATTACTTAGACCTTAGCGAAGGTTGCGAGGCAGTTGTTTTACATCATTTTTTAGAACCTTTGGGGTTTTCGTTTAGGCAGTGTTTGCAAATGCAAGAAAATGAGCAAGTTGGAAGTGATTTTTTTTCCGAAAACTACTGGGCTGTAAGAGATAGACGCCAATTCGTGATAACGCCCATTTCGTTTCGGCAAGATATTACAGAAAAATATTACATCAATGCAAAACAAGAAACGCTACAAACTGATTTTTTTTCCTTGGAAATCAAAATTTCTGAAACTCTCCCTGTTCGTTTTGCTTCTCCTCACGAGGCTTTATATTTTGATGCCGAAAAACTCCATTTTCCACTCGTAGTGCGTGCTTGGCAAGAGGGCGATAAATTCCAACCACTCGGAATGAAAGGAACAAGAATGGTAAGCGACTTTTTGATAGATGAAAAAGTACCCAAAAATCTAAAAAAACGAATTTTTGTGCTTGAAAGCGGCAAAGAAATAACAGGCATTTTAGGTATGCGTAGTAGTGAAAAGTTTAAAATAGATGCAAGCACCCAAAAAGTTTTGATGGTAGCTTTTAGACCTTCAAGTTTTTGAAATTCTAAAAGATTTTTGTATTCGGCAGTTCTAAGTGATTAGACACAAGAGACAAGAGGCAAGAGACAAGACAAAAAATTGTCTATCAGCATTTTATACCAATGAGAGTGTCCGTTTAATTTTGTTGAGGCACTTACAGCTTTGTTCTGACCTTACCATTTGGCAATTACACGTAAATTCAGGAAACGAGCCGAAAGAGCATTAGGAATGGCGTAGCGACGGTTGTCTAAATCGCTTATCCAAGCATACGAAATGATGTTGTTGATGGCAAATAAGTTCAGAATATCAGCACCTATCCACAAAGATTGTAGAACTTGTTTGCCTCCAAAACGAACTTTATCAATAAATTTAGAAAAACCCACATCAACACGCCGAAAAGCCTTTCCTTGAAACACATTTCGTAAATCGGGATTGTTGGGAACGTTGAAAGGCAAGCCACTCCCCCAAACTAAGTTCAAATTCATTCGCCAAGTAGGATTGTTGGGCAGATAATCTTCCAAATAAATTCCCAAAGTGAAGCGTTGGTCGGTAGGGCGACGAATGTAGCCTTTGTTATCAAAACTAACATTCTCTTTGGTCTGCATCAAACTCATTGATAGCCAAGACTCTGTTCCTTTGATAAACTCGCCACTGATACGCATATCCCAGCCGTAGGCATACGCCTTTGCCTCATTATTAGCATAATAACGCAAACGAACGTTATCTACGTCATAAGCAACAACGTCCCAAAGGTGTTTGTAGTAGAGTTCGTTGGTCATTCTGAAATTTCTGTTGCCTGCCGCTTTGAAGCTGTAATCCTTGCCTACGATAAGATGAAATGATTTTTGAGCCTTTACATGCTTGTTCAGATTGCCTGCAAAATCTCTTAATTCTCTATAAAAAGGCGGTTGTTGGTAGAAGCCCAAAGCTGCTTTCCAGACAAAATTTTCAGATTTTCGATAAGCATATTGTAAAGTTGGCGAAAGCAGAAACTCACGATTCACACTCCAAAACGTAGCTCTAAGTCCGTAGGTAAGGGTTTTGAGTGTATCAATCACGATTTGGTGTTGTGCATAACAGGCTAAACGGCTACTTTGTAGGCGGTTGTCTTGAAAATTTCGGTAGGCAATTTGCACAAAACCTGCCGAATCGGTAAAATTGTATTCGGCAAGGCGGTCATCAATGTTTTCGTAAGTGTAACGTAAGCCAAAATCAAAGCGATTTTTTGAATTGTACCGATACGTAGAGCGATTTTCAAGAGCATAGATTTGAGCTACAAAACGATTTCGCAAGTACAAATAGTCTGTTCCTGTGCCAATAGTCGTTACACATTCATTGAAACCTTGCGTACCGAAAGCGGGATTTACTTCGCAAAGGCGGTAAGTGGCTTCTACCTCCGAATATTCTCGCTCAGTAGTGAAGATTTGCGAGCCAATCCAGTATGAAGTAAATTTTTCGTTGGGTTGATAGGTAAATTTGAAAGAATTTTGGCTAATGTCGTAGTCCATTTTTTCTTGTCCTTCGAAATTTACAAACAAACGCAATACTCGATTTACCGTTCCGAAGGTACTTCTTTGGCTTTCGGGACGCACCAAATATCGGTTCTGTGCAAACGAGAGTAGTAAGCCAGCTGTCCATTTGGGCGAGATTTGATACGTAAAATAGCCCTGAAAATCAAAAAATTGTGGCAAATATTGCCCCCGAACGGGTAAGGTTTGGAGCAAATAACGCGAACTTTTTCGGCGAAGCCCCAACAAATACGTAAATTTACCATTTTTGCTAATGCCCTCAGCGTGAGCTTGGTTATTCAAAATGCCTAACGTAAGCGAACCGCCTTGGCGTACAGGTTTGCGATAGCCTACCGTAAGCACCGAAGAAAGTTTATCGCCATATTGAGCCTGCCAGCCCCCTGACGAGAAAGCTACTTCATCGGCTAAATTCGGATTGATGAAACTTAGCCCTTCTTGTTGTCCTGCTCGTATCAGAAAAGGGCGGTAAATAAGAATATCATGGACATAAACTAAATTTTCATCAAAACTGCCTCCACGTACCGAGTAGGTAGCCGAAAGTTCGTTGTTGCTGACAACCCCCGCCAAGGTTGCCAAAATTTTATTGAAATCGCCAAAAGCCGAAGGCATTTGTTCCAAGAGTTTGGCATCGAGCCGAAACAAACTCACTTCCATTCGCCTGAGGCTATCTTCTTTTTTAGCAATTACTGAAATTGTTTCTATTTCAGTAGTTTTGAAAACAAAGTTAAGTTCCACAACACTACCAGCTTTCAGAAATAGAGTTGTATCTTGGGTTTTTGAGAGATAATTGATTTTCAGCAAAATATCTTTTTCCGCAGGCACTTGCAATTCGTAAAAGCCTTGTGCGTTGGTGCTTGTGGCTAAGTTGTGGGCAGGTACGAAAATGACGGCAAAATCTAAAGGCTTTTGAGTTTCATCTGTTATTTTTCCTCGTATAGTGGCTTTTTGAGCAAAAGATATTTGTAAAAAGAAAAAAAGAAAAATACACCTCAAAACTAATTGTAGAAGCATTGTCTTTGTTAAAGTTTTTAAAGGTTTGTATGAAGAAAGTTGTTTTTTCCCTCAGATGTCTTGGGTGTAAAAAAATTACTTCACGCTGGCTCTACGGAGGCGGTCGTTGATGGCTCTGCCAAGGCTTTCTTCGGGTAATAACTTGGCAAATATAACTTTTACGGGCATTGCATCGAGTTTTCGCATCATAGAAAATAAATTTTGTGCCGCTTCTAAATAATCTTTTCTAAGCGAAAGTATGCACTGATTGGCTTGCGGAATACAAGGCAGATATTCCGAAAAGCTGAGTACGCCAATTTCTTCGGGAGTAAATTTTTCTAAAATTTCTTCGTCCAAATATAATGGTTTTTTAGGTGCGTAATGACTTTCTAATCTGCCCGGTGCGTTTGGGTTTGAAGTAGAATGTGATTTTACAATTACCTTGCCTACTACTTGCTCGATAGCCTCTACACTTATACCACCCAGACGATAAATGATAACTTTTTCATCTTCAAAACCAATAATGGTAGATTCTATACCTACATTGCAGTTGCCACCGTCGAGAATGTAGGGGATTTTGTCGCCAAGCTGAGCGGCTACGTGTTGGGCGGTGGTCGGGCTGATGTAGCCAAAAGGATTGGCACTGGGAGCGGCTACGGGAAAAGATAAACTTTCTAACAAACGCAACGCAAGCGGGTGCTTGGGGATACGCACTGCTACCGTAGGCAAACCAGCCGTAACCAAGTCGGGAATAATGGCTTTTTTGGGAAGTAGCAGTGTCATTGCTCCTGCCCAAAAATGCTCGGCTAAGCGTTGAGCTTTGGGGGGAAATTCATCAACAAATTCGTGTATTTTATCTGTGCTGTATGTATGCACAATGAGTGGGTCGAAGGTAGGGCGGTTCTTGACGGCAAAAATTTTAGCTACGGCTTTCTCGTCTAAGGCATTGCCTGCCAATCCGTACACTGTTTCGGTTGGAATGGCTACCAATTCGCCTCGCTCCAAAAAACTTTTGGCAATATGAATGTCTGTTCCTATCAAAAAAAATGTGAGTAATGAATGATGAAAATGATGAATGATGAATGATTTGTATTCTATATTTAATCAAAAGTAGTTTTTGTGTTTTTAAGGATATAAAATCTTGAAAATCAAGATTATCAATCGTACAAATTCATTATCAAAAAACTCACAATCTATCCAACAAATAAACAATCTGAATGAAAGGTAAATACAGAAAAGACCCAAACATAATGCGTAGAGCGGCTTTGGGATGATCGTTTTTGAGAAGAGCAAAACTTTGTGCCGCAAACAGACAGCCTGCAATCGCTACGACGATAGCCGACACAATGCCTGTAAGACCGAAAAGCGTTGGAAGCAAACTTATCGGGATAAGAAAAAGCGTATAAACCATTATCTGAACAGCCGAGTTGAAACAACGACCTTCTTTAGAAGGAAGCAAACGAAAGCCAGCTTTCTGATAATCTTCGTCAAGCACCCAAGCAATTGCCCAAAAATGAGGAAATTGCCAAACAAATTGCACAGCAAAAATGATTAAAGCCTCAAAACTTATCTGATTGGTAGCCGCTGTCCAACCCAAAAGTGGTGGCAAAGCTCCCGGGATAGCTCCTACAAACACCGCTACCGAACCTATGCGTTTGAGTGGCGTATAAACAAAACCATACAAAAACATCGAGGCGATTGAGAGAACCAAAGTAAGTGTATTCGTGAATATCCCCAGCAATCCTAAACCAAGAACACTAACAACAATCATAAAAATAACAGCTTCTTGGTTGCTCAATATACCCAAAGGCAAAGGACGCATCTGAGTACGTTGCATCAGTTTATCCAAATCTTTTTCTAATATCTGGTTGATAGCCACCGAAGCCCCCGAAACAAGAAAACCGCCCACACTGAAAGCTACAAAACCCAACCAATCAAAATTTACCGATTTGCCAAAAATGTAACCAAAAGAAGCCGAAAAAGCCACCAAAAACGACAGACGAGGCTTCAAAAGTAGCCAATACGCCTTGATTTTTGTACTTGAACTGATTTCTTGCGAGAGTGTGAGCATACCTAAAAGTAAAACTATGCAAATTTACAAAAAAACTTCTAATTCCATAGTATCAAATTTCATAGTATTTATAGCACTATGAAACTTGTTTGTAAGGATAGTATCCTTTCGGAGTTATCCTTACTGGGCTTACTACAAAGCCCTCTATCCCATTAGTCTTAATAGTAAGACAGTTTGGGATTGCCTTTCGCATTATGTTCCCACTACCATTAACATCCGCATGGATGATCATCCCCTCCTTACTCTTAAACAAGCCACGACCTATCCTCCTTCCAACATATTCATCTCTATGTTCTATCGGCTCTAAATCAATCAAACTACATTTACTCGTATAACTTTCTTCCTGTAATAGAACATCAATGCCAACCAACTTGCATTTATATGCTAACAGCTTAATAAACTTAGCATGTGGAA
>Ga0308407_1001534_pt1 | contig 12094 bp, 5 predicted proteins | sample HotsprSampleMSe2_FD_203476 | JGI IMG/M metagenome (GOLD analysis project Ga0308407, IMG submission 203476) | Hot spring phototrophic mat microbial communities from Mushroom Spring, Yellowstone National Park, Wyoming, United States - 20060911_MSe2 ...
GAAACCCCGCTCCCTGTTGATCATCCTGATTGACAGCCGGAACAGTGTTGTACAGGCCTTGCGGTGGCTGAGTTTACCGACATTCTTTACGCGGGCTTGGGAGCAGGCGGTACGGAGGCAGGCGGCCCTGCCATGGCAACCGGAGATGTTTGATGCAGAATTGCAGATGATTTATGGACGTTATTCAACACGTCAATTAATCAAATCACTGTCTTTTGCCAGTTGCCGGGTAGGGGGTCAGGACCGCCCGGAAGGAAATGAAACTCCCTGGATGCACCTCAATTAAGACAGGTGTCTTCCGGGGTGAACAGTATTGTGTCACCTGCCGGTTTTTTTCTTCAGAAATGATTGTGATGGAAGGTCCCGGATTAATTTTTTGAACCTCCCCCGGCTGAAGCCGGAGGATTCTGGTTCTTGCTACTTGCGCGGCCGTTTCGCGTACCCAGTTCAGGGCTGGTTCATGCCGCCTGCCCGCTCGAGCATGAAGAACCAGCGGGCAGCACAGCCCATACCAATCCCGGATATTCAGCGCCGCATTGGCATCGGCGTGCGCCTTGTGTTCGCACCGCCTGCACATGCTTTTGACGTTGGTTGATCGCCCAGCGGTACCGCATCCACCGCCACGCCAGCAGCCAAGGCCGTGTAGCGCACAAAAGCTGAGTTCTGCCCCGCATCCGACTTGGTGTCTTTTCGCTGCCAGGCAGAAGCCCGAATGCCCGAGAGGTCCTCAAAGTGGATTCCTGCTTGGCCATGCTGGCCGGCTGGCAGCCCCGGCCGGGCGACGGCCCGCCCTATAGGGGTAAGAGGGGGACGGCCCAGGCATGGGTCCGATTCTGGAAAGAACGATACCGGACCCCCGGTTCGGAACTGGACGGTTTGATCGCTGCCGCCGCCCTGCTCCATCTGGCGGAAGCCGGCTGGCTTCCCTCCGGGCCTTCCCCGGAGCGGCTGCGGGAGGAGTTCCACCAGTGGATGCAGCAGTGGTCTGTCAGCACGTATCAGGACCTGCAGGTTCTCCGGATATTGCTGTCTTTCGTTCCAGCAGACGCTTCCGCGCCGGAACAACAGCAGCAGAACATCATGAAATGGCTGGAACTGACCCGCAGGAATGTTCCCCGGGAAAAAAGAGAAGCCGCCTGGGGCATGCTTGCTGCCTGGCAGAGGGAAGGCATCCTGGAACGTTCGAGTAGGGGGCGGCTCCCGGAGCCGCCCCGACTGCTGCCGGACCTGGCCCGGACGCTGGAGTGGGAACAAGACAGGGAGGTTTTGCAGGCCATGGTAGGGTACGTTCCGGGAGCGGCAGAGGTTCGCGCCCACCCGAAGGCAGTGCGGGACATCGTTGCCCGCTGGGAAGCGCTTGGTCGGAATGATGATTGGCGAATCCGCCAGGCGGCCTGGGTGGGACGCTGGAATCTTATGAGGGCCGGAGTCCTGACCGCAGAGGAGCAGGGACGGTTCGGCGCTGATTATGTGGAGGCCATGAAGTTCGAGCCTGAAGTGACTGCATTGCTGACGCTGGCGCAGATAACCCCACCGGGGATGTTCCCCCTGGCAACATGGGCTGGCCGGTTGTCAGACCAGAATAGACAATGCCGTCTGGCAGCACAGCTGGCGATTCACGACTGGCTGGTGGAGGTGATGGAAAGGGCGAGTGGCGAGTGGAAGTTCACTACTCGCTACTCGCTACTCGCTGCTCGCTACTCACTACTCGCTACTCACGACTCGCCACTCGTCGCCGGCAGGTGCGGCAGGTCCTGCGCCGGGCCGGGCAGGAAGTTACCGGAACAGTCGCCCCGTTCGTCAATCTCCCGCCGGAGGTGTGGCCTGACTTCAGGCGGCTGCACAAGATTGAAACCGCCCTCGCCGCCGGTCAGATGCCGCCGCCGGATGCCGGTATGGAGAACCGGCCGGCGCCGCGTACTGTCCTGGCCCGGCTGCCGGAAGCCCACCCGCGGACGGACCCGCCCGGCATTACCGAAAGGACGACCGGCAGGATAGCCGGTTCAGACCCCCAACCCGCCACCCCTTCCCGGAGGTTATCCGCCATGAGTGACCCCTCCCTTTTCGCTTCCCCACTGGTCCGCCAGGCCGCCCGGAATCTGCACACCGTGGAATGGCTGTCCGAAAACAATACCTGGCGTTCCGTCTGGTTATGTCGCCGGGATTTCTGGCGCACCTGGCGGATGATGGCCCGGACGCCGGACGAGGCCGCGGGGAGGGGCTGCCGGCCCTGGCTTTCGCCGTCAGTTGTGAAGAAGATGCCAATGTTCTGGATGAGTTCTCCCGGTGGCCCCTTCCGGAGCCCTTGCCCCCGGAAGCCCTCCCCTGGCGCGCGGCGCTCATCCGGAGTTGGGAACGGCAGCGGGCTGCCACATTCTGGGGGAAAACCGTTTGTCTGTCCGCTCTGGTGCGGCTGGACCGGCGGGCGGAACCGCTGCCCGAATGGCTGAGAGAAGCCCGCCGGGCCCTGGATTTGGCGCCGGAAAACCGGCATCTCCGCCTGGCCGCGCTGGCCGGCTGGCGGCCCCGGCCGGGCGACGGCCCGCCCCACGGGGACAAGGCGGAGGCGGCCCAGGCATGGGTCCGGTTCTGGGAAGAACGATACCGGACCCCCGGTTCGGAACTGAACGGTTGGATCGCTGCCGCCGCCCTGCTCCATCTGGCGGAAGCCGGCTGGCTTCCCTCCGGGCCTTCCCCGGAGCGGCTGCGGGAGGAGTTCCGCCAACGAGTGCAGCAGGTGCAGCCGTGGACGACTTCTTGTCTTGAGTGGTCAGTTCTCCGGATGTTGCCGGCTTCTGTTCCGGCAGACGCTTCCGCGCCGGAACAGCGGCAGCAGGACATCAGGGAATGGCTGAAACTGACCCACAGGAACGTTCAATGGGAAAAAAGAGAATTGGTCTGGGGCATGCTTGCCGCCTGGCAGCGGGAAGGTATCCTGGAACGCTGTGGGATCAGTCTGGTCCCGGATCTGGCCCGGGCGCTGGAGCGGAAAGCGTACAGCAGCGATCTGCTGGCCATGGCGGGGTATGTTCCAGGACTGGCGGAAGTCAGCGTCCACCCGGAGGTGATGCGGGCGGTCATTGCCCGCTGGGAAGCCCTCAGTCGGGATGGTGGTTTGGAATTTCGCCTTGCCGCCTGGGTGGGGCGCTGGAATCTTATGAGGGCCGGAGTCCTGACCGCAGAGGAGCAGGCCCGGTTTGCCGCGGATGATGTGGATGCCATAAGTTCCGAGAAGGAACGGGCTGTATTGCTGGCGCTGGTGCAGATACAGCCACCGGGAACATTTCCCCTGGCAACCTGGGCTGGCCGGTTGTCAGACCAGAATGACTGGCGCCGTTTGGCAGCACAGCTGGCGATTCACGGCTGGCTGGTGGAGGTGATGGAAGGGGCGAGTGGCGAGGGGCGAGTGGCGAGTGGAAGATCACCACTCACTACTCGCTACTCACCACTCACTACTCGCTATTCACGACTCACTACTCGCTGCTCGCTACTCGCTGCTCGCCACTCACTACCCGCCATCACCCGCCGGCAGATGCGGCAGGTCCTGCGCCGGGCAGGGCAGGAAGGCACGGACGCCGGGACGGTTGCCCCGTTCGTCAATCTCCCGCCGGAGGTGTGGCCGGACTTCCGGCGGCTGCACAAGATTGAAACCGCCCTCGCCGCCGGACAACTGCCCCCGTCGCCGGATGACGCTGCAGGCAATCGCCCCATCCCCCGTGCCGTCCCGGCCCGGCTGCCGGAAGCCCACCCGCGGACGGACCCGCCCAGTATCACCGACAGGACGGCCGGCAGGACAGCCGGTTCCGAACCTCTAATCCGCCACCCCTTCCCGGAGGTTATCCGCCATGAGTGACCCATCCCTTTTCGTTTCCCCACTGGTCCGCCAGGCCGCCCGGAATCTGCTCGCCCTGGAATGGCTGTCCGAAAACGATACCTGGCGTTCCGACTGGTTATGTCGCTGGTATTTCTGGCGCACCCGGCGGATGATGGCCCGGACGCCGGACGAGGCGACGGCCTGGCTACCGGCCCTGGCTTTCGCCGTCAGTTGTGAAAAGGATCCTGATGTTCTGCCTGAGTTCGCCCGGTGGCCCCTTCCGGAGCCGTTGCCCCCGAAAGCCATCCCCTGGCGCGACAGACTCATCCAGGTCTGGGAACAGTATCCGGTTGCCACGACCTGGGAGAAAACCATCCGTCTGACGGCCCTGGTGCGGCTGGACCGGCGGGTGGAACGGCTGCCCGAATGGCTGAGAGAAGCGCGCCGGGCCCTGGATTTGGGGTGGTACGACAGACCTTCCCGCCTGGCCGCGCTGGCCGGCTGGCGGCCCCGGCCGGGCGACGCCCCGCCCCATGGGGACAAGGCGGAGGCGACCCAGGCATGGGTCCGGTTCTGGGAGAAACGATACCGGACCTCCCGTTCGGAACCGGACGGTTTGCTTGCTGCCACCGCCCTGCTCCATCTGACGGAAGCCGGCTGGCTTCCCTCCGGGCCTTCCCCGGAGCGGCTGCGGGAGGAGTTCCGCCAACGGGTGCAGCAGTGGCCTACGAGGACTTGGGAGGATGCGAAGATTCTCCGGATGTTGCTGGCTTCTGTTCCGGCAGACGCTTCCGCGCCGGAACGGCTGCGGCAGGACATCAAGGCGTGGCTGGAACTGACCAACGAGAACGTTCGATGGGAAAAAAGAGAAGCTGTCTGGGAGATGCTTGCCGCCTGGCAGCGGGAAAGCGTTCTGGAACGGTGTGGGATTGATAGGGAACAGCTTCAGGAACTGTCCCTGCTGCCGGACCTGGCCCGGACGCTGGAGTGCGAATGGCACAGCGGCACTCTGCTGGCCATGGCGGGGTACATTCCAGGTGCGGTGGAGGTCAGCGCCCACCCGGAGGCAGCACGGGCGGTCGTGGACCGCTGGGAAGCTCTCAGCCGGAATGGTTATTGGGAATTTCGCCGGGCGGCCTGGGTGGCGCGCTGGAACCTGCGGCGGGCCGGGGTCCTGACCGCAGAGGAGCAGGAACGGTTTGGCGCTGATTATGTGGAGGCCATCAGATCGGAGGATAACCGGGAATTGCTGGCGCTGGCGAAGATAACCCCACCGGGGACATTTCCCCTGGCAATCTGGACCCGCCGGTTGTCAGACCAGAATGACCGGCGCCGTCTGGCGGCACACCTGGCGATTCACGGCTGGCTGGTGGACATAGCGGGTGGCGGGCAGCGCCGGCAGGTGCGGCAGGTCCTGCGCCGGGCCGGGCAGGACATAGGCGATGGGACCGTTGCCCCGTTCGTCAATCTCCCGCCGGAGGTGTGGCCTGACTTCCGGCGGTTGCATGAGATTGAGACCGCCCTCGCGGCCGGGCAGATGCCTCCGCGGCCAGATGCCGCTGCGGAGAACCGGGTAACGCCCCGTGCCGTCCCGGCCCGGCTGCCGGAACCCCACCCGCGGACGGGCCCGCCCGGCATCACCGGCAGGACAGCCGGTTCGGACCCCCAAGCCCGCCACCCCTTCCCGGAGGTTATCCGCCATGAGTGACCCCTCCCTTTTCGTTTCCCCTCTGGTCCGCCAGGCCGCCCGGAATCTGCACACCGTGGAATGGCTGTCCGGAAACGATACCTGGCGTTCCGACTGGTTATGTCGCCGGAATTTCTGGCGCACCCGGCGGATGATGACCCGGACGCCGGACGAAGCGGTAGCCTGGCTGCCGGCCCTGGCTTTTGCCGTCAGTTGTGAAAAAGATGCCTCTGTTCTGCCTCAGTTCGCCCGGTGGCCCCTTCCGGAGCCGTTGCCCCCGGAAGCTCTCCCCTGGCGCGACAGACTCATCCAGGTTTGGGAACAGTATCCGGCTGCCACGACCCGGGAGAAAACCATCCGTCTGGTAGCCCTGGTGCGGCTGGACCGGCGGGCGGAACGGCTGCCCGAATGGCTGAAAGAAGCCCGCCGGGCCCCGGATTTGGGGTGGTACGACAGGCATCTCCGCCTGGCTGCGCTGGCCGGCTGGCGGCCCCGGCCGGGCGACGGGCCGCCCCACGGGGACAAGACGGGGACGGCCGAGGCATGGGTCCGGTTCTGGGAGGAGGCATACCGGACCCCCGGCTCGAGACTGGACGGTTTGATCGCTGCCGCCGCCCGGCTCCATCTGGCGGAAGCCGGCTGGCTTCCCTCCGGGCCTTCCCCAGAGCGGCTGCGGGAGGAGTTCCGCCAACGGGTGCAGCAGCAGTGGTCTGTCGGCACGTATCAGAACCGGGAGCTTCTCCGGGACATGCTTGCCACCTGGCAGCGGGAAGGCGTTCTGGAACGGTGTGGGATTGATAGGGAACAGCTTCAGGAACTGTCCCTGCTGCCGGACCTGGCCCGGACGCTGGAGTGGGAGCGGGACGGCGATGTTTTGCAGGCCATGGCGGGGTATGTTCCAGACCTGGCGGAAGTCAGGGCCCACCCGGAGGCGATGCGGGCGATCATTGCCCGGTGGGAAGCGCTCAGTCGGAATTATGATTGGGAAATCCGCCAAGCGGCCTGGGTGGCGCGCTGGAACTTTCTGCGGGCTGGGGTCCTGACCGCAGAGGAGCAGGGACGGTTTGCCGCGGATTATGTGGATGCCATAAGTTCCGAGGAGGAACGGGCTGTATTGCTGGCGCTGGTGCAGATACAGCCACCGGGGACATTTCCCCTGGCAACCTGGGCTGGCCGGTTGTCAGACCAGGATGACTGGTCCTGTCTGGCGGCACACCTGGCGATTCACGACTGGCTGGCGGGGGTGATGGAAGGGACGAGTAGCGAGCAGCGAGTAGCGAGTAGTGAACTCCCACTCGCCACTCGCCATTCGCCACTCGCCATCATCCGCCGGCAGATACGGCAGGCCATGCGCTGGGCCGGGCAGGAAGGTACGGACGCCGGGATGGTTGTCCCGTTCGTCAATCTCCCGCCGGAGGTGTGGCCTGACTTCCGGCGGCTGCATGAGATTGAAACCGCCCTCGCCGCCGGTCAGATGCCGCCGCCGGATGCCGGTATGGAGAACCGGCCGGCGCCGCGTACTGTCCTGGCCCGGCTGCCGGAAGCCCACCCGCAGACGGACCCACCCGGCATTACCGACAGGACGACCGGCAGGATAGCCGGTTCAGACCCCCAAACCCGCCACCCCTTCCCGGAGGTTATCCGCCATGAGTGACCCCTCCCTTTTCGTTTCCCCACTGGTCCGCCAGGCCGCCCGGAATCTGCGCACCGTGGAATGGCTGTCCGAAAACGATACCTGGCGTTTCGACTGGTTCTATCGCTGGAGTTTCTGGCGCACCCGGCGGATGATGGCCATGACGCCGGACGAGGCGGCGGCCTGGTTGCCGGCCCTGGCTTTCGCCGTCAGCCGTGAAAGGAATGCCTCTGTTCTGCTTGAGCTCGCCAGATATCCCATTCCAGACCCAATTCCACCAGAAGCCCGCCCCTGGCGCGACATACTCATCCGAAACTGGGAACAGCGCCCAGTTCCCACGGAGGAGGAAAAGTCCATCCGCCTGTTCGCGCTGATACGCTTGGACCGGCGGGTGGAACGGCTGACCGAATGGCTGAGAGAAGCGCACCGGGCCCCGGATTTGGGGGCGTACGACAGGCCTCTCCGCCTGGCCGCGCTGGCCGGCTGGCGGCCCCGGCCGGACGACGCCCCGCCCCACGGGGACAAGGCGGAGGCGGCCCAGGCATGGGTCCGGTTCTGGGAAAAACGATACCGGACCTCTCGTTCGGAACCGAACGGTTTGATCGCTGCCGCCGCTCTGCTCCATCTGGCGGAAGCCGGCTGGCTTCCCTCCGGTCCTTCCCCGGAGCGGCTGCGGGCGGAGCTCCGCCAACGGGTGCAGCAGTGGCCTATGAGCACTTGGGATGATGCGGAGATTCTCCGGATGTTGCTGGCTTCCGTTTCGGCAGACGCTTCCGCGCCGGAACGGCTGCGGCAGGACATCACTGACTGGCTGGAACTCATCCGGGAAAACGTCCACTGGGAAAAAAGAGAAGCCGTCTGGGAGATGCTTGCCGCCTGGCAGCGGGAAGGCGCTCTGGAACGTTGTGGGGGGAGTCTGGCCCCGGACCTGGCCCGGGCGCTGGAGTGGGAAGGTTACGGCAACGTTTTGATAGCCATGGCGGGGTATGTTCCAGGCCTGGCGGAAGTCAGGGCCCGCTCGGAGGCGATGCGGGCGGTCGTGGCCCGCTGGGAAGTCCTCAGCCGGAGTAGTTATTGGGAAACCCGTTTTGCCGCCTGGGTGGCGCGCTGGAACTTTCTGCGGGCTGGGGCCCTGACCGCAGAGGAGCAGGGACGGTTTAGCGCTGGTTATGTGGAGGCCATCGGGGCGGGGAAATCCCGGGATGTATTGCTGGCGCTGGTGCAGATACAGCCACCGGGGATGTTCCCCCTGGCAGCATGGGCTGGCCGGTTGTCAGACCAGGATGACCGATGCCGTCTGGCAGCCCGCCTGGCGATTCACGGCTGGCTGGTGGAGGTGGCGGGTGGCGGGCAGCGCCGGCAGATGCGGCAGGTCCTGCGCCGGGCCGGGCAGGAAGGCATGGACGCTGGAACAGTCGCCCCGTTTGTCAATCTCCCGCCGGAGGTGCTGCCGAACTTCCGGCGGTTACGTGAAATTGAAACCGCCCTCGCCGCCGGGCAGATGCCGCCTCCGCCGCCGGATGCCGGTATAGAGAACCAGCCGATGTCCCGTGCCGGCCTGGCCCGGCTGCCGGAAGCCCACCCGCGGACGGACCCGCCCGGCATCACCGGCAGGACGACCGGCAGGACAGCCGGTTCCGAACCTCCAACCCGCCACCCCTTCCCGGAGGTTGGCCGCCATGAGTAGCCCATCCCTTCTCGCTTCCCCACTGGCGCGCCAGGCCGCCCGGAATCTGCGCACCGTGGAATGGCTGTCCGAAAACGATACCTGGCGTTCCGACTGGTCCTATCGCTGGAATTTCTGGCGCACCCGGCGGATGATGGCCCGGACGCCGGACGAGGCCGCAGCCTGGCTGCCGGCCCTGGCTTTCGCCGTCAGCCGTGAAAAGGATCCTTATATTCTGGCTGAGTTCGCCCGGCAGCTCCTTCCGGAGCCGTTGCCCCCGGAAGCCCTTCCCTGGCGCGACAGACTCATCCAGGTCTGGGAACAGTATCCGGCTGCCACAGCCTGGAGGAAAACCATCCGTCTGGCAGCCCTGGTGCGGCTGGACCGGCGGGCGGAACGGCTGCCGGAATGGCTGACGGAAGCCCGCCGGGCCCTGGATTTGGCGCCGGAAAAACGGCATCTCCGCCTGGCCGCGCTGGCCGGTTGGCGGCCCCGGCCGGGCGACGCCCCGCCCCATAGGGGCAAGGCGGAGGCGGCCCAGGCATGGGTCCGGTTCTGGGAAGAACGATACCGGACCTCCCGTTCGGAACCGGACGGTTTGATCGCTGCCACAGCCCTGCTCCATCTGGCGGAAGCCGGCTGGCTTCCCTCCGGGCCTTCCCCGGAGCGGCTGCGGGCGGAGCTCCGCCAACGGGTGCAGCAGTGGCCTATGAGCACTTGGGAGGATGCGGAGATTCTCCGGATGTTGCTGGCTTCCGTTCCGGCAGACGCTTCCGCGCCGGAACGGCGGCAGCAGGACATCAAGACGTGGCTGGAACTGACTCGCCAGCATGTTGACTGGGAAAAAAGAGGGGCAGTCTGGGAAATGCTTGTGTCCTGGCAGCACGAAGGCATCATGGAACGTTCGAGTAGGGGGCGGCTCCCGGAGCTGCCCCTACTGGCCCCGGCCCTGGCCCGGGCGCTGGAGTGGGAACAGAATGGTGATGTTTTGCTGTCCATGGCGGGATGGGCTCCGGAGCAGGTGGAGGTTGCCGCCCACCCGAAGGCGGTGCGGGCGGTCGTTGCCCGCTGGGAAGACCTCAGCCGGAATGGCAATTGGCGAATCCGTCGTGAGGCCTGGGTGGGGCGCTGGAATCTTATGAGGGCCGGGGTCCTGACCGCAGAGGAGCAGTCCCGGTTTACTGCCGATTACATGGATGCCGTAAGGGCGGAGAAGGGTGGAAGTGTATGGCTATTGCTGGCGTTGGCGCAGATGCAGCCGTCGGGGTCTTTCCGCTGCGGGACTGGAGTTGCCGCCTGGCCGACAGGGACACCGGGTACCGTCTGGCGGCACACCTGGCGATTCACGACTGGCTGGTGGACATGGCGAGTGGTTCAGAAGCGAGTGGCGAGTGGCGAGTGGCGAGTGGAAGTTCACGACTCGCTACTCGCTGCTCACGACTCGCCATCACCCGCCGGCAGGTGCGGCAGGTCCTGCGCCGGGCCGGGCAGGAAGGTGCAGGCAATAGACCGGTTGCCCCGTTCGTCAATCTCCCGCCGGAGGTGTGGCCGGACTTCCGGCGGTTACGTGAAATTGAAACCGCCCTCGCCGCCGGGCAGATGCCTCCGCCGCCGGATGCTGCTGCGGAGAACCGGTCAGTGCCCCGTGTCGTCCCGGCCCGGCTGCCGGAAGCCTACCCGCGGACGGACCTGCCCGGTAACACCGACCGGGCGGCCGGTGCGGAACCCCCGGTCCGTCACCCCTTTCCGGAGACTATCCGCCATGAGTGAACATCACCTTGCCGTTTCTCCATTGGTCTGCCAGGCCGCCCGGAATCTGCACACCGTGGAATGGCTGTCCGGAAACGATACCTGGCGTTCCGCCTGGTCCTGTCGCTGGTATTTCTGGCGCACCCGGCGGATGATGGCCCGGACGCCGGACGAGGCCGCGGCCTGGTTGCCAGCCCTGGCTTTCGCCGTCAGTTGTGAAAAAGATGACGATGTTCTGGCTGAACTTGCCCGGCAACCCCTTCCGGAACCGTTGCCGCCGGAAGCCCTCCCCTGGCGCGCGGCACTCATCCGGAGTTGGGAACAGCAGCGGGCTGCCACGTCCTGGGGGAAAACCGTTCGTCTGGCAGCCCTGGTGTGGTTGGACCGGCGGGCGGAACGGCTGCCCGAATGGCTGAGAGAAGCGCGCCGAGTCCCGGATTTGGTGTGGTACGACAGGCCTCTCTGCCTGGCCGCGCTGGCCGGCTGGCGGCCCCGGCCGGGCGACACCCCGCCCCATGGGGACAAGGCGAAGGCGGCCCAGGCATGGGTCCGATTCTGGGAAGAACGATACCGGACCTCCGGTTCGGGACTGGAAGGGTTGATCGCTACCGCCGCCCTGCTCCATCTGGCGGAAGCCGGCTGGCTTCCCTCCGGTCTCTCCCCGGAGCGGCTGCGGGCGGAGCTCCGCCAGCGGGTGAGGCAGTGCCTGATTTCTTATGATGACCGGCCAGTTCTCACGATGTTGCTGTCTTCCGTTCCGGCAGACGCTTCTGCGCCGGTACGGCTGAGGCAGGACATCAAAGCGTGGCTGGAACTGACCCGGGGGGACGTTGACTGGAAAAAAAGAGAAGCCGTCTGGGACTTGCTTGCCGCCTGGCAGCGGGAAGGCGTTCTGGAACGGTGTGGGGGGAGTCTGGCCCCGGACCTAGCCCGGGCGCTGGAGTGGGAAGATTACGGCGACGTTTTGATAGCCATGGCGGGGTATGTTCCAGGACTGGCGGAAGTCAGCGCCCACCCGGAGGCAGCGCGGGCGGTCGTTGCCCGCTGGGAAGCCCTCAGCCGGGAAACTTTTTTTGGGGGAGTCCGCCAGGCGGCCTGGGTGGCGCGCTGGAACCTGCGGCGGGCCGGGGCCCTGACCGCAGAGGAGCAGGGACGGTTTGGCGCTGATTACATGGATGCCATAAGGTCCGAGAAGGAACAGGCTGTATTGCTGGCGCTGGCCCAGATAACTCCACTGGGGACGTTCCCCCTGGCAATCTGGACCCGCCGGTTGTCAGACAGGAATAATGAATGCCGTCTGGCGGCGGGACTGGCCATTCACGGCTGGCTGGTGGACATGGCGAGTGGCGGGCAGCGCCGGCAGGTGCGGCAGGCCCTGCGCCGGGCCGGGCAGGAAGGTGCAGGCAATAGACCGGTTGCCCCGTTCGTCAATCTCCCGCCGGAGGTGCTGCCGGACTTCCGGCGGTTGCATGAGATTGAGACCGCCCTCGCGGCCGGGCAGATGCCTCCGCCTCCGGATGCCGCTGCGGAGAACCGGGCAACGCC
>Ga0308407_1001540_pt1 | contig 12051 bp, 10 predicted proteins | sample HotsprSampleMSe2_FD_203476 | JGI IMG/M metagenome (GOLD analysis project Ga0308407, IMG submission 203476) | Hot spring phototrophic mat microbial communities from Mushroom Spring, Yellowstone National Park, Wyoming, United States - 20060911_MSe2 ...
CATTCCTATTAATATTATCTCCAGTCCCTAATTGTCCATGATCTTGATTATACCCTGTAGTCAAGACAGAGCCATCTTCTTTTAGTATAACTGAGTAACTCCCCCCTGCCGATATCATTTTTACACCACTTGCTACATTGATAAATACATTCTTGTTATTACCAGACTCCCCATTCCCTAATTGTCCCCAGTTATTTCTTCCAGTAGCCAATACTGTTCCGTCCTCTTTTAGTATAATAGAGAACTCATTTCCTGCTACCATCATTTTTACATTACTTGCTACCTTGATAAATGTATTCCTGTGAGTATTGTCCCCAGTCCCTAATTGTCCATATTCATTCTTCCCTGTCAACCAAACTGTTCCATCCTCTTTTAGTATAAGTGAGTGAGATCCTCCAGCTGCTATCATCTTTACATTACTTGCTACCTTGGTAAATAAATTCCTGTTAGTATTATCCCCAGTCCCTAATTGTCCATAGAAATTATACCCTGTTACCAACACTGTTCCATCCTCTTTTAGTATAAGTGAGTGATTACCTTTAGCTGCTATCATCTTCACACCACCTGCTACCTTAGTAAATACATACCTGTTATTATAATCTCCAGTCCCTAATTGCCCGCTGCTATTCAACCCTGTAGCCCATACTGTTCCATCTCTTCCAAGTATGAGAGTATGAGAACCTCCCCCTGATACCCTCACTATCTCCATAGGTATTAAACATACATCACCTCCAAACTTGCAGGAAGAAACAGTAAAAAACAAAAAAATAAAAATAGTTTTTATATATCTCATAGTAATATCTCCCTTTTGTAAAAAGTATAACTTATTAATTAAAATAATAACAAAAAATTTTTAAAAACAAATGATTTACTAAGTCTCTTTATTACCTTTAAGAGAAATTAATTAAATATGTAAAGATTATAAATCTATACTTTTTACTAGTAATGTTCAGAATATTATTATAAAAAACTCTAATTAAAATAGATTTTAAATAATAATCTAAAATTTTATAAATCTAAATTGGCATAATTTTTGCTGCAGATATTAAAAAATAAAAGGAGATGAAAGATGAGTGAAAAGTACACTTATAAGTTTCAAGAAGCACTCTCTGAGTCTCAGGGCATTGCTATTGATAATAAGCATCCAGAGATAAGAGACATACACCTATTTAAAGCACTGTTAGAACAGGAAGAAGGTATTGCAAAACTTATAATCTCATCAATCTCACCAGTAAGTGAGGTGATAAGAGATGTTGATGAAAGTCTTAAAAAAATTCCTAAAATACTAGAGGGAAATGTAGGACAATACCTTTCTCCTGTTTTAGCAAGAATGTTAAGAGAATGCGAAAAAGAAGCGAAAAATATGAAAGATGAATATGTATCAGGTGAACACTTTCTAATAGTAGCATCACAGACAAAAGACTCTGATACATACAAGATACTAGAAAAATATGGAATAACAAAGGAAAAAATATTAAGAGAAATTGCAAAGATAAGGAAAGGAGAGTCAATAAAAGACCAAGACCCAGAGGCAAAATATCAAGCATTGGAAAAGTATACCAGAGACCTTACTCAGCTTGCAAAAGAGGGTAAACTTGACCCAGTAATAGGAAGAGACAAAGAAATAAGAAGAGTCATACAAGTGCTATCAAGGAGAACAAAAAATAATCCAGTATTGATAGGAGAGCCCGGGGTTGGAAAGACTGCAATAGTAGAAGGAATAGCACAAAGAATAGTTAAAGGTGATGTGCCAACAACACTAAAGGATAAAAGAATATTGGCATTAGACCTAGGGCAACTAATAGCAGGTGCAAAGTATAGAGGAGAGTTTGAAGAAAGACTTAAGGCAGTTTTAAAAGAGATAGAAAAGTCTGAGGGTAACATAATAACTTTTATAGATGAAATTCATACACTTGTTGGAGCAGGAAAGGCTGAGGGTGCTATGGATGCTGGTAACATGTTAAAGCCCGCTCTTGCAAGAGGAGAATTAAGGTGCATAGGTGCAACAACACTTGATGAATACAAGAAAAATATAGAAAAAGACCCAGCATTAGAGAGAAGGTTCCAGCCTGTGCTTGTTAATCCACCAACAATAGAAGATGCAATAGCTATACTAAGAGGTCTAAAAGAAAGGTATGAACTACACCATAAGGTTAAAATAACAGACAATGCAATAATTGCTGCAGTAAAATTATCAGACAGGTATATAAACGACAGGTTTTTACCAGACAAAGCCATAGACCTGATAGATGAGGCTGCAAGTAGGTTAAGAATACAGATAGACTCAATGCCTATTGAGATAGATACAATAGAGAGGGAAAAGGTCAAACTACAGATAGAAAAGGCAGCAATAGAGAAAGAGTCTAACCCTGACCCTTCAAGGCTTAAAAAGATAGAGGAAAGAATAAAAGAACTTGATGATAAACTTAAACAACTAAAGTATAGGTGGGAAAGAGAAAAAGAAATAATAAACGATATATCAAAGATTAAAAAAGAAATAGAAGACCTAGGGTTTGAGGCTGAAAGAAAACAGAGAATGGGAGACTTTAACTCTGCTGCTGAGATATTATACTGGAAAATACCTAATTCTCAAAAACAGCTTGAAGTACTGAATCAAGAGTTACAGAATATACAAAAAGAAAACAGACTACTTAAAGAAAATGTAACAGAAGAAGATATTGCATCAATAATAGCAGAATGGACTGGAATACCTGTTTCAAACCTTGTGATTGATGAAAAAGAAAAGTTGTTAAAAATGGAAGAACATTTAAAGAAAGAAGTTATTGGGCAAGATGAAGCAATAATTGCTGTATCAAACGCAATCAGAAAGGCAAGGGTTGGTCTATCTGATCCAAATAAACCAATAGGTTCATTCCTCTTTTTAGGACCAACAGGAGTAGGTAAAACAGAAACAGCAAGGGCATTAGCAAGGTTTATGTTTGATGATGAAAAGGCAATGTTTAGAATAGATATGAGTGAATATATGGAAAAACACTCTGTCTCAAGGCTTATAGGAGCTCCTCCAGGATATGTAGGATATGAAGAAGGAGGTGTTTTGACAGAATATGTAAGGAGAAAACCTTATTCTGTATTACTATTTGATGAAATAGAAAAGGCACACCCTGATGTATTTAATATAATGCTACAGATACTTGATGATGGTAGACTTACTGACTCAAAGGGAAAAACAGTAAACTTTAAAAACACAATTATAATAATGACAAGTAATCTTGGAAGTAATTTAATACTTGAAATGCAGAATGAACCATACGAGTTAATAAGAGAAAAAATATTTGAAGTATTGAGAAGACAATTTAGACCTGAGTTCCTAAATAGAATTGACGACATAATAGTCTACAGAAAATTAAGAATAGAAGATATATATAGAATAATAGACATACAGATAAACAGGATAAACAAGAGACTACAAGATAAAAAGATAACAATAACCTTGGACAATTCAGCAAAAGACCTGTTGTTAGAAGAAGGATACTCTCCAGAGTTCGGTGCAAGGCCAATAAAGAGATTGATAGAGACAAAAATAGTAAATGAACTCTCTTATAAAATGCTTTCTGGAGAAATAGGCATGGGCGATAATATAATAATAAAAGCCAAGGATAAAAACCTAATCTTTGAAAACAAGTAAAAAGGGGATGTTCTCCCCTTTTTCTCTATAAATAATCTTTCTTTTTATTTAAAATAAGATATAAATTTTTTAAAAACAAAATCAGGAGAAAATAGATGGAATATAAAAAGTTAATAAGAGATATACCAGACTATCCTGTAAAAGGTGTAATATTTAAAGACTTAACAACACTATGGAAAGATAAAGAAGGATTTAAAAAATCTATAAAAGACTTAATAACACTTATAAAAGATACAATCTTCGATAAAGTAGTGAGTATAGAGGCAAGAGGATTTATACTAGGTGCAGTAATAGCATACGAGCTTAATAAAGGCTTTGTACCAGTAAGAAAAAAAGGAAAACTTCCATATAAAACAATCTCATATAAATATTCATTAGAGTATGGAGAAGATGAGATATTTATACACGAAGATGCAATAAAAAAAGGAGAAAAAGTCTTAATAGTAGATGACTTGCTTGCAACAGGTGGAACCACAAATGCTGTAATAAATCTTATAAAAAAACTTGGTGGCCAATCAATAGGTGCTGCATATCTTGTTGAACTTGAGTTTCTTAAGGGAAGGAATAGAATAGATGTTCCAGTATACTCATTGATAAAGTATTAGGTAATAAATTAAATGCTTTATACTAAAGAGTTTAAAATATCTTTAGAAAAGTTTTTGGATGAAAAGAAACTATTTTATAAAAGAGATGCTGAAATAAGTAAAGGTTTAATAAAATATATTCTAATTGTAGAAAAAAACAATAAAGAAATTCCTTTTAATATAATAGTAAAAGACCTTTTCATAACACTTAACTTTTTGGACTTTATGATAGTATATAAAGCATATATTGAAACAATAGACAAGATAGTAATACCTGAAGATATAACAGAGTTTTTTAATGGGAATATAAAGTTTAAAATATTTGAGAAGAACTTACGCCCATTGAAACTAGAAGTATACAAGATTAATGGAAGTTGGAAAAAGATAATTACAAAAAGAAAGTTTAGGCTTACAATACCAAACTCAACCTATGAGTTTTCTATAGAAGACTTTAAAAAAGTTAAGGAGGAAAAAAATGAAAAAAAAGTTTAAAAAGATTAAAAAGTCTAAGTTAGCCATAATACTTGCTGGTTTGGTCATAGTCTTATGTTCCCAACAGGCAAGTTTTCTTAAAGTCTTGGATATAGCAACAGTAAATGAAGAAGTCGAAAAAGACAAGAACTCACTTGAACTTGCCATAAATCTACAAAACACACTAAGAACAATAGCAAAGTCAGTATCACCTGCTGTTGTAAATATAAGGACTGAAAAGACTGTAAAAGTACAAAGCCCTTTTGATGACTTTTTTAATGACCCTTTCTTTAGAAGATTTTTTGATCAACCAAAAGAGAGAGAGGAAAAGAGAAAGGCACAGTCCTTAGGTACTGGTATAATAATATCACCTGAAGGTTATATAATAACAAACAATCACGTTGTTGGAGGTGCTGAGACAATAATAGTAAACCTTAATGATAAAAGAACATTTAAAGCAAAAATAATAGGAAGTGATGAAAAAACAGATATTGCACTTATAAAAATAGAACCAAAAGGAAGCAAATTACCAGTTGCTCCATTGGGAGACTCTGATAAGATAGAAGTTGGAGACTTTGCAATAGCAATAGGAAACCCTTTTGGATTAAACTGGACATTTACATTTGGTGTAATAAGTGCAACAGGAAGAAGCAGTGTTTTAGACGAGAATGCTCCTTTCAAAAGCTATATACAGACAGATGTATCAATAAACCCTGGTAACAGTGGTGGGCCATTATTGAATATAAGAGGACAAGTTATAGGTATAAACTCTGCAATATACTCAACAAGCGGTGGTTCAATAGGAATAGGTTTTGCAATACCAATAAACATAGTTAAGAATGTTATTGCCCAACTCATACAGAAAGGTAAGGTTGATAGAGGATATATAGGAATATACATACAAGATGTTAATGAAAACCTTGCAAAATACTACAAATTAGATAAGGTTGAGGGTGTTATAATAACAGATGTTCAATCTGGAAGCCCAGCAGAAAAGGCGGGATTAAAACCAGGCGACCTTGTAATTAAAGTAAACAATAAAACTGTTGAAGATGCATCAAGTCTTATATCAACAATAAGTAATATAGCACCTGGCGGTGAAGTATCTCTTACTATAAAGAGGGGTTCACAAGAGATGGAAGTAAAGGTAACAGTAGGTAAAAGGTCTGAGGAAATTGCTGATATAAACAGAGGAGAGGCATGGCTTGGAATGAAGTTTGGTTCATTGAAAGACTATGCTGAAAAGTTCCGAATAGTATCAGGTGTTAAAAATGGCGTAGTTGTAATAGAGGTTGATCCTAATTCATCTGCATATGAGGCGGGTATAAGACCAGGTGATGTTATAGATATGATAAATAATAATCAAATAAAAGACCTTGAAGCATTGACAAACTTTATATCAAAAAATAGGGATAAAAAACAATTTTTATTAAGGCTTATAAGAGGAAATAGGATATATTTTGTTGCAATAGAGGGATAAAAATCAAAATTTTATATAAAATTTTAAAAAAGGGTGGTTATACGTTAACCACCCTATAAATATTTAACTTAAAAACTATTTTTTATAAACCAGTCTTATGTTATCTTCCGTATTTTATTAATCTATTGAAATCAGATTTTAGGAAATTAGTTTTTAAAAGAAAAACTATAAAGTAAAATGTTTTATATCTAAGAGATACTATAATATAAAAAAATAAATTTGAGGTTAGGGGAATTATATCCCCTAAAAATAGAATTAATAATTTTCAACAAAAACTTCAAAGTTTTCTTTTGATACTTTACATACTGGACACATGTCAGGAGCAGAACCAGATTCAACTATATGACCACAAACCCTACACTTCCAAAAAACTTTTGAATCCTTTTTAAAAACCTTGTTATTTTTTACATTATCATAAAGTTTTCTATATCTTTTTTCATGTCTTTCTTCAACAAGTGCTATTAATTTAAATGTCTGAGCAACTTCTTTAAACCCTTCTTCTTCTGCAATCTTAGCAAACTCAGGATAAAGTTTTGTCCACTCCTCATTCTCACCCATTGCAGCACTTTCAAGGTTAGTAAGTGTATCACCAAAAGCTATAGGATAATCAGCATCAACATGCTCCATTCTCCTTGGTTCAACACCTAAGTCTTTTACAAGATGATTATAAAAAAGGTTTGCATGTATTTTTTCATTCTCAGCAGTCTCTATAAATATATCAGCTATTTGAGGATATCCCTCTTCTCTTGCCTTCTGGGCATAAAAAGTATACCTCATCCTTGCTTGAGACTCACCGGCAAACGCTTTCATAAGGTTTTGAGCAGTTTTTGATCCTTTTAAACTCATTACAACCTCCTTAAAATTATTTTCTTAAAAAATTCTAAAATTATATACCTGCTTTCCATAAACCATGAATGTTACAATACTCTTTAGCTGTTACAGTGTCAGCATCAATAGCAAAGAAGGCCTCAGGTTTATCACCAGGTTTTAAATACTTAGTATACTCAACACCATCAGCAACCAAAGTTATCCACATTATATAATGCTTTTCTTCCATAGGGTGCTCAACAGCTCCAACCTTAACAAAAAATCCACCATTTCTCTTCTCAATAACAGGGACATGTTTTTCCTTAGATGCATCAACAGTATTTTCAGTTAACAGTATCATAGGTTTACCACAGCATACAAGTGTACCACCACCCTGTGCCCTTACTTCAACTATATTTCCACATATTTCACACTTATAAAGTTGACCTCTACTAGTCATTTTATCCTCCTAAAAATTTTTTATTTTATTTTCTTTCAGCAAGTTGCCTATCAAGCATAATAATAAAATTAGGGTTGTCTTTGCCTATCTTTAAAGTATTTACAATTTGGTCCATATTAAACTCTTCTTCAACCTGTTCTTTAACAAACCAGTTCAAAAACTCTAATGTTGCTTCATCCCTCTCTTCTCTTGCTATCCTTACCAAATCATAAATACTTGACGTAACAAACTCTTCATGAGAAAGAGCTTTTTCAAAAACATCTAATACAGAAGAAAAATTAACCTCAGGTCTTTTTATTTCCTTAAGCTCAACACTACCCCTTCTCTCATACAAATACTTGAAAAACTTCATGGCATGAGACCTTTCTTCTTCAGCTTGTTTAATAAAAAAATGAGCAAACCCTTCAAGATTTATATCAAAAAAATACTTAGCCATACCAAGATACAAATACTCTGAATAAAACTCTTTATTAATCTGATCATTAATAGCATCTTGCATTTTTTTACCTATTCTCATGTAACCTCCTAATGTTTTTTTATAATTTTACAATTATTCCATTGGTTCAAACATATCTTTACTCACTCCACATATAGGGCATTTCCAGTCAGCAGGTATATCCTCAAAAGAAGTGCCTGGTTTTATACCTGAGTCAGGATCACCCTTGGCAGGGTCATAAATATACCCACATACTGTACACTTATATTTTTTCATGGCTTTACCTCCAATATTTTTTTCTTCATTTACTTTGTCATCAATATAAGTAGGTGCATTTTTTTGTGTAAGCCCACCTTTTACCAAATGATAATAAGCATAAGTCATTGGTTTAGACTTATTATCAAAAAGTCCACAATCACGCACTTTTCCTATAAAAACTGTATGACTACCAAGATTAAGTTCAGACTCAACATCAACAACAAGGTATGATAAACAAGTCTCTCTCACAATAGGAAGTTTATCATCAGTCAAAACATAATCAGTCCCCTCAAACTTATTTATATCTCTACCTGATTTAAAACCAAACTTCCCTATAAGTTTCATATCAGATTCTTCAGATAAGATAGAAACTGTAAAAGCCCTTCTCTTTTTAATAAGATCAGTTGTAAAATTAGAGTTGTTTATACATATAAAAAACCTTATAGGATTATCTGTAACCTGCCCACCTACATTAGCTATCTGGCCATTTATCTTACCTTCGTACTCTGTTGAGACTATATACATCCCATAAGTAAGATTGTATAAAGCTTTTAAGTCCATTTAAACCTCCATTAAAAAAATTTATAAAATAAAATTTTATTAGGCAAATTTTTTTAAAAGAATTCCAAATTTAGAATTAATCTAAAATTTATAAGGATAATTAAATAACCCTTCTTCAGTTATTATGCCAGTTATAAGACTTGCAGGAGTAATATCAAAAGCAGGAGAAAAGGTTGGAACATCCGGTGAAGTTGTAACTCCAGCAAAGTTAATTATCTCATCAGAGCCTCTATATTCTATTGTAATCTCATCTCCCGACTCTATCGAATAATCTATTGTTGTTGTTGGAGCAGCAACATAAAAAGGTATATTATGATACTTGGCAAGTATAGCAAGAGAATAAGTACCTATCTTATTTGCAGTATCTCCATTCTTTGCTATCCTATCAGCACCGACCACAATTATATCAATCCTCTCTTTTTTCATAAGAAACCCAATCATGTTATCAGTCAATAAAACAACATCAATTCCTGCTTCCATAAGTTCATATGTCGTCAACCTTGCACCTTGAAGTAATGGTCTTGTCTCTGGAACAAAGACTTTTATATTTTTACCCTTTTCCTTTGCAGTATAAAAAACACCTAATGCAGTACCAAAACCAGCAGTTGCAAGACCACCAGCATTACATATTGTCATAGCATTAATTTTATCCATACTCTCAATAATCCTATATCCATTCTCTCCTATTTTCCTACATGTGTAATAGTCTTCTTCTTCTATCTTACAAGCCTCTTTAAACAATATATCTTTAATCTCATTTAATGACTTTTTACCAAATACACTGTTAAAAACAGACTTCATTCTATCAAGGCTTTTAAATAGGTTAACAGCAGTAGGCCTAGTGTTTTTTAGAGTTTCATATGAAGAATTAAAAAGATCAAAAATATTATCCTCTTTGGCATCTTTTATTCCCACACAAAGCCCATAGGCAGCACATATACCAATTGCAGGTGCTCCACGAACAGCAAGAGACTTTATTGCAGATGCAACATCATTAACATCTTCCAAAACAATATATTCTTTTCTTAGAGGTAACAACCTTTGGTCTATTATTTCTACTCTATCAGGATATCCTCTAATAGGTTTCAGATTTATCAATTTAAACCTCTTTATTTTCAATATTTTTTATCTTTTCTAAAACCTCTTTATATAATGAAAGAGTCTTATTTATTTTGTTTGCAATAATAATCCTAACTTTATTTCTAAGTATAAATAAAAATGAGATAAATAAAGATATCAGAAAAAATAAAAATATATAAATATGCATTTTTTCCATACTAACAAGGACATTATAAGAAAAATAAACAACCTTATTTATTATAAATGCATAAAGATTAATTAAAAACATTAAAAAAAGAAAGACTATGCTCAGGTTCTTATATATGATTATTGTAGTAAAACTCTTGACATGTTCTATAACAAAAAAACTCACTAGTGAAGGAAATATTGGTATAACATTTATCACTATAAATATCGTATTTATGATTAATAGGTCAATCACAATAGAAGAACTCCAGAATATTATAGATGGATATGACCTTATAAACAGTATAAGTATAAACTCAAATATCAAAGAGAAAAGAAAAGAAAAAGCTTTTAGATAGTTTGATGGTAAAAACTCATTTTGATAAACAGAATAGTAATAACCAAAAGGATAACCATAAAAAAATGTAGTTACAACTGGTAGAATTATACCATATCCCAATGTTATATAAGAGGTTATACTAAATACCTTTGCATTTGTAAATCCAAGTATTTTTTTTAGAATCTCTCTAAAGATAACCATGTTTTTGTTATGCAGATTAAAATAATTTAGTGCAGACCTTTTAAGAAAAAAAAGTAACAGGGCTCCTGCTAGTATATTAATGTAAATAACTATAAAAAAAAGCCCCAATTTTAAAATAAGATTAATCAGTATTTCAAAAAAAATCACAGTGTTAAAGCCTCAAGGTCAATATTTTCTGCATTCTCTTCAATAAACTTTTTTCTCTCCTTAGAGTCATGTCCCATTAACAGTTGAACCATCTCTTCAGCAGCTACAATATCATCCAAGTTAACTCTTATTATCTTTCTTGTTTCTGGGTTCATAGTTGTCTCCCAAAGCTCATCTGGGTTCATTTCTCCAAGTCCTTTGTATCTTTGAACTTCCACTTTTTTATCTCGACCAATCTCATTCAAAATTTTATCTTTTTCTTCATCAGAATAAACATAATATGTCTTCTTACCATACTGTATCTTGTACAAAGGAGGCATAGCTATGTACAGATAGCCTTTTTTTATAAGCTCTGGCATATATCTATAAAAAAGTGTTAATAGTAAAGAAATTATATGTGAACCATCAATATCAGCATCTGCCATAATAACTATCTTGTGATATCTTAACTTTTCTAAATTAAAGTCCTTACCTATATTTGTACCTATTGCCTGTAACAAAGGCATTAAGGTCTCGCTCTCAAGTATCTTGTTCTCAACAAACTCTTTTCCCTTAGATGTAAACAGTTTTTCAACATTAGAAACCTTGCCACGTATTGGTAATACAGCCTGAAACTCTCTATTTCTTCCCTGTTTTGCACTGCCACCTGCTGAATCACCTTCAACTATAAACAGCTCCTTTTTTGCAGGGTCTTTCTCTGATGCATCAGCAAGTTTTTCTGGCATACCATAGTTTATTGCAAGTTCAGCCTTCTTTTTAACATTAAGCCTTGCCCTTTCAGCAGCCTCTCTACTTTTATATGCAAGTATACACCTTTCAAGTATTTCCTTTGCATCATCAGGATTTCTCTCCAAATACTTTAACAGTTCTTCATAAGTTGCCTGTCTTACAAACTGTTCAATATTAACATCCTCTTCTTCTGTACCTGTAAGCCTGTCTTTAGTCTGATTCTTAAACTGAGGGTTTACTACCCTGAGGCTTAATACACCTGTTAAACCCTCTCTAACATCATCCCCAGTTAAGCCCTCTATCTTTTTATTTGTTTTTGAATATATTTTTAATATATCATTAATAACCTTAGTAAGTCCCCATCTAAAACCAGAAACATGTACCCCACCCTCATCATTTCTTATATTGTTTGCATATGCAAAGAACAACTCCCTGTTGTCATCCGTATACTGTATTGCGATCTCAACCTCTATCTTATCTGCTTTACTACTGATATATATTGGTTTCTTAGGAAAAACTTTTTTCCCATGATTTATCTCCTCAATAAAAGAAGAGAGCCCTGAATCAAACTTAAAGACTCTTTCTTTAACTTTTTTTGGTTCCCTCTCATCTTTTAGTATAATAGTTATATTCCTATTCAAAAAAGCAAGTTCTCTTAGTCTTCCTGAAATAAAGTCAAAGTTAAT
>Ga0308407_1001544_pt1 | contig 12042 bp, 6 predicted proteins | sample HotsprSampleMSe2_FD_203476 | JGI IMG/M metagenome (GOLD analysis project Ga0308407, IMG submission 203476) | Hot spring phototrophic mat microbial communities from Mushroom Spring, Yellowstone National Park, Wyoming, United States - 20060911_MSe2 ...
TTGCTTCCTTTGCCTTTTTCGCTTTCTACCTAAATATAAGCGTTGTTTATTTCGCAATATTTTTTTACCAAAGCCAATCCTAATCCGTTGCCTTCATATTTTCGAGTATATCCAGTCTCTTCTTGTTCAAATGTTCCAAATAATTTTGGAAGAAACTCTTTTGAAATGCCTATGCCAGTATCTTCGAAAACTACTGTGACAGATGAGTTATCGTTATTAAAAACTTTAATTTTTATTCCTCCTTTATGAGTATATTTTATAGCGTTGTTTAATAAATTAGCAAAAATCTGACTAACCGAGTATTCGTCAATTAAACAAAGATTGTTTGAGGAGCTAATTATTAAATCAATATAAAGATTTTTATTTTTTGCCGATTGTTGGTATTCAGCGGAAATTTTGTATAAAAGTTTTACAATGTCATGTTTTTCAAAAATTGGCTTGTAAGATCCATTTTTCAATTCAGACATATTCAAAATCAGATCAATTGTTCTTGTGATTCTTTTCCCAGCCGAATTGATAGATGAAAAAATAAATTTTAAATCTTCGGAAATATTTTCGCCTAATTCATCTTTGATTAAGTTTGTGAAACTTAAAATATTGTGAACAGGAGTTCGAATTTCGTGAGATATTTGAGCTAAAAAGTCGTCCTTTAATTTGTCGGCTTTTTTTAGTATTTCAATTTCTCTTTTTCTTCGTTTGTCATAAGAATAAAAAGTATAAACTAAAATGAAAATACTAGCAATAAAATAAAAAACGTAAGCAAAAGTAGTTTTCCATAACGGAGGAGATATAGCGATGTTTAATATCAAAGGTTCGGTTGTCCAGAAGCCTTCAAAGTTGGCGACTTTTAAATAAAATTTATATTTTCCCGGGGGAATATTAGAATAAATTGCGTATCTTTTATCTTTAGATTCTATCCAATCTTTATCGTACCCTTCGAGTTTAAAACTATATAAATTATTTTCTGGAGAAGCAAAATGCAAAGCTGAGAATTCGATAATGATAAAATTTTGATCGTATTTTAAATTTAATTCTTTTAATGATTCGATGGATGTTTTTTTGGTTATTTCAGATGTTGAAGACAATGGCTGATTGTTAATGAAAATATTTTTTAAGGCTATTTGAGGAGGAATAACATTTTCGACAATTTTTTCTGGGTGAAAGTAATTTAATCCGTTAATGCCGCCAAAATAGAAGTTTCCGTTTTTATCTTTGTAAAATGATTTAGATATAAATTGTAAGCTTAAAAGACCGTCTTTTAAATCAAATCTCTTTATTATACCTTTATCTTCGGAATATAGAATTATCCCTTTGTTTGTCGACAACCAATATCTGTTTTTATTGTCCATTAATATGCCATGAATATTTTCATTTGGAATTAAGACGTTTGTTTGTTGAGTTAATGGGTTGTATTTTATTAATCCTTTTATTCCGCCTATTAGTAAAAAATTGTCCTGGTCAACATACATTGCATAAATTTCTCTAGAATAAGGGTTGTTTTTTAGTCTGCTTACTATATATTGTTTATTGTCGTTTATTTGAACTTGAGATAAAAAGCCGTTATAATAACCGACAAAAATTATATCGTACAATTTAATAATATAACTTATGTAGGGTTGAATTATTTCAGAAGGGGTTTCGATTTTTATTAACTTATTTGAATTTTCATCATATTTAAATAAACCGTCGAAAGTTCCTATCCAAAAAACTCCAGGTTCGCTTTCTAAGATGCATGTTATTCGATTATTAGTTAAATTTAATTTGCCTTCCTTAAAAAAATTTTTCGTTTCAAATTTGTTTTTTTCAGGATAATAGACGCTTAATCCTTCCGATGTGCCAATCCAAATTCTGCCAAAGCTATCTTCAAGTAAATGAGATACGTAATTTGAAGGAAGAGCATCTGCAAGATTTTCTAATCTAATAGTTTTTAATATTAAATTATTATTGAGGATGTTCAATCCGTTAGAAGTTCCTATATATAAGTTGTCAAATTTATCTTTGATTATACAATTAATATGGTTGTTTGTGATTCTTTCGCCGTTGAATTCGTTTAAAGCTGAAATAGAAAAAAATTTATTTCTTGAAGGATCGAAGCTATTTAACCCAATATCTGTGCCGATCCATAACGTTCCAAATCTATCTTTATAAATTGACCAAACGTTATTATTTGAAATTGAATTTAAATTGTTAATATTATTTGTGTAAATATTATAAGTTTTAATGTACAACTCAGCTTTTATAAGTCCGCCTTTTGTTCCAATCCATAAGGCTGATTGATCTTTGAATATTTTGAAAACATTATTTACGCTAATATCGTCAGGATTATCAAAAGAATAGTTTTTAACTTTCAGGGAGGTTGTTATAAATTCTGACAAACCCTTTAATGTTCCTATATATAAAACTGTGTCAGATATAACTTCAATATCCCATATGTATCTGTGTTGAAACTTATTATTATCGTCTATCCCTTGTCCAATAAATTTAAAATTGCCAGTTTCAGGATTAAATCGAATCAAACCTTCGTATGTTGCAATCCAAAAAGTTGTATCGTTTGTTTGTTCAATATCCCATAAGTAATCTGCAAATTTAGATTTTTTGGGATGATTATTTGAAAAATAATATCGAATAAACTTTCCACTTAAAGGATTTAATTTGTTAAGTCCATTGTTAGTCGCTATCCATAACCTTCCTTTTTTATCTTCGAAAATCTTTCTTATAAAATTTGAACTGATAGAATTAGAATCGCAAGAAATATTTTTATATCTGAAAAAAATATTTTTTTTTCGATAGAATAAATTTAATCCGTCGCCTAAAGTTCCAATCCATAAATTTTTTCGAGAATCTTCAAATATTGAATAAATTACGTTGCCGCTTAAACTCAACGTATCGAAAGGATTGTTTTTATAAATTTCAAAAGTATAGCCGTCAAATTTATTTAAACCGTCGCTTGTTCCAACCCATATATATCCCATATAATCCTGGCAAATTGAAAAAACTGAGCTTTGAGAAAGTCCATTTTCTGGAAGATATCTGCGAAAACTCATGTTGCTTTGCGCGTTATAAATTCCCATGCTTAATGAGATAAAGATGTAAATTTTAAGAATTCGCTCGATTAAAACAAACAGTTTTTCAAACATATTATTATTTGTATGATTAAAGCCTTTAATTAAAATATAAAAAATTTATGTTAAAAAAAATGCAAAGCGACATTTTTTTTAAAAATTAAGCGCTAAATTGAGATCAATAAGATTTAACAAAATATTAATTTAGGTGTAAATCAACTAAACAAATTATGTTTAAAAAAATGCCGACATCAAAACAGCATTGAACTGTTTTTAATTACAGTGAAGGCGCAGTTTAATGAAAATAATTTTTTTAATAAAAAAAATTATTAAATTTACAATCAAAAAAATATTTTTTTTGAAAATTTACAAATTAATATGAAAAAATATTTAATCGTCATTTCATCGTTTATTATAATGTTATGTTTAGGCGGCGTTTATGCGTGGAGCATTATTGCTTCCGCGCTTATAAAACAATATAATTTAAGCGCTTTAAAAACTCAAATCATATTTGGAGCATTAATTTTAATATTTCCTTTAACGATGATTTTTAGCGGAAAGTTGAGCTCTAAATTGAAGTTAAAATATTATGGTTATTTGTCGGGAGGAATTTTTCTTTTAGGTTATTTAATAGCCGGTTTTTCTAGCGGCAATTTCTTGATTCTTTTGATTGGGTATGGCATTTTGTCCGGAATAGCTACAGGTTTTGGGTATTGGGTTTCTTTAACTGCTCCAATTCAGCAGTTTCCAGAAAGAAAAGGATTGATAGCGGGAATTGCCGCTGGCGGATTTGGTTTAGGTTCTGTAGTTATGTCGGAGTTGTCAAAGGCGATTATAGATTATAATATGAATATATTAGAATTCATTAAATTGATAGGACTTTTTTATGGGGTTATAATTTTAATATTTTCTAATTTTATATATCAACCTCAGAAAATTTCAAATAAAGCGATAAAAATTAAAATAAACGAATTTATTTTTACTTCTTATTTTAACATACTTTTCTTAGGAATTTTTTTAGGAACTTTTGCTGGTTTGTTAATTATTGGAAGTTTGAAACTTATTGGGGAGCAGTATAATCTTTCAACAAAAGTTTTAATTAACGGCATAATACTTTTTTCAATAGCAAATTTTTTAGGCAGATTATTTTGGGGATTTATGAGCGATAAAATCGGAGCTAATTTTTGCATTTTTGCCGCTCTTTTATTGCAAGGAAGCTCAATAATTAGCTTGAACATATCTCTAAACGAAATTTCTTATCTAATTATTTCGTTTTTAATAGGTTTTGGTTTTGGAGGAAACTTCTCGCTCTTTGCAAAAGAAACTGCCGCTATTTATGGCGTAGAAAAAATGGGAATAATATATCCTTACGTTTTTCTTGGATACGCAATTGCAGGTTTAATTGGTCCAGTAAGCGGCGGTTTTTTGTACGATATTGCAAATAATTTTACTTATTCGATTTTACTTGCAAGTTTAATGAGCTTTTTAGGTTCTATAATCTATTTAATGCAGCATATAAAAGAAAAAAAAGTAGATAGAACTTCAAGTTTGCAATCGTACTAAAACAATTTTTTTATTAAAGACCTTTTTATGTTAACGCATCATTCGTCAAGAAGAAAGTTTTTCTCTTAAGTAGATATCATATGAAACTTTAAATTCGAAATTTTAAAATTAAAATTAAAATTAAAATTAAAATTAAAATTAAAATTAAAAATTTTATAAAGATATTGACGTTGTATTTAATAAATAAAATTAATGCTATGTATTAAGCGGAGTCGTTTAGAATTCATATGCATATAATTCAGGATAGTTAAGAAATTTTTTATAAAAAAAACACAACATACAATAAAAAAATTCCCATTAAAAATGTCGCAAAGTTGATTAATAATAACTTCTTTTTATTTACAATCGTTATCTTTTCGGCAAAATTTCTAAAATTTCGATAATTAAACATTAGCGTTGAAACTTTTATTAAAGTTAATGTAAGAAAGACGCTAATTATAAAATTCTTTAAATTTTGATTTAAATAAAATTGTATCCACGTAAATGAAATTATTGCAATATCAAAGGCAAAAATATATTTAATCCAACTGGGTTTTTGAACTTTATAAGCTAAGCCAAGTTCAAATTGATTCCATTTTTCTCCTAATAAATAAATAACAGGCAGCTTTAAAATTAATAACGCTGAAAATAAAATTCCAATGATGGTAAAATAATATGTCATAAAACGCCTTTTATTGACTTTTAAATTTCAAATTAAATAAAAAAGAAAAATTGATTTTCGGTTATAAATTATTTAAATATTTAAAAATATTATTTTTTTTTGGCCATTATTTAATATTATCTTTCAATTGTCAAAATCTTTTAAATTCTCGAAAACTGTCTTATTGACGTAATCAATCAACATATTTTCAAATTTTGCGTCGAATAAATATAATGATAATTTAAATTTGTTAACTTTTTGCAAGTAATCGCTTTCTTCTAAAATAACGGTAGGTTTCTTTTTAGTATAAGCGTACGGGCAGGAGATAGCAGCTTCGTATAAAACAGTTTGAATTTTCTCAACTGGCAAAGAGAAAGAAAAAGCGAAAGATAAAGCAATTAATTGTTCTTTTTGTCCAACGTTCACATTTTCAAATATTGTAGTTAAAAATAAAGAATTTGGAATGTTAAAAATTCCTCCTTCCGTATTCAAAAGAGACGTATGACGCCAGCTTATTTCAATAACTTCGCCGTAGAAGTTTAGGATTTGTATATAATCTCCTTTGCTGAAAGGTTTTTTATGAATAATATACATTCCGCCAATAATATTTCTAAAAAGAGGAAGAAGAGAAAAAATAATCGAAGCGATTAACAAAATTGCCACAGCTTCTTTTATAAACGGATTAATTAGAATAGATTCTAGGCTTAAAATAACGGCTAAAATAACGATTATAAAATTTATTATTCCGTTGATAATTTTTGAATTGAATTTTTGAAACTTGGTTTTGCTGAAAAAGTAATTAGATATTTTTAACAGTAGATAAGCAAATATAAGGATAAGTAGAGCGCTTATTATGTTTTTCCACGATATATCAAAATAACTTTGTAAAAATTTTGTTAACTCTTCAAGATTAATTTTAGTTTCAAAATTATTTTGTTGCATATTTTAAAAAAAAGTTTTTTTATAATATATTTTTTTCGCTCAATTCTTTTTCAATTGCTTTGTAGAAAAATTTATTTATAAAAAATTTGTTAGCTTTCGAAGAAAATTTATCTTCAAAAATAAGATTTAAATTTGCAAGATTCAATAATATCTCTCTGCTTTGATTAATATTTATATTAAAGACTTCGGAATGGTCTTTTACGGAAATCCATCCTTGTTGTACAATTAACGCTAAAGTCAATGTAGAAATAAGATCAAGATTTCTAATTGCCGGCAACGTTATTCTCTTTAAAGGCGCGATATAAATTATATTCTTTTCGACCTTTTCAATGCTTTTGAGCCAGTAATACATAGCGGCTATAATATTTCCTTCCGAATATTCTTCCAATTTTTCAAAATATTCTTTTTCCAGTTTAGCTTGTTCTTTTACGGGATCGATCTTTTTCTTGAGAAATTTTTTTAATTGAATTCGTTCGGATGGAAGGAAACGCAAATCGAAACCGGTGGCGTTGTGTCGATTTAAAATTACTTCTTTTATATTCAAGCTTCTAAAAATCTCGGCGTTGACAACTTTATAAAATCGCGAAGATAAATCGAAATTAGAATTTAAAAATTCAAACGCTTTTTTATTAATTGAACAAATCCAAACGACGTTTTTATTCGTTTGAGATACTAAATATAAAAAACAATTTAAAGCTTCATAGCCGCCGATTTTCTTTAAAAATAATTTTTGTATTCCTTCTAAAATTATGACTCTTTTTGCGTTTTTATCGTTAAGCAAAAATTTTATATCGTCTAAACCCAAGATTCTATTTGATTTAATTGCGTTAGAAATAATCGCTAAAAGTTTTTCCTGGGATGCTACCGAGTCGTCTAAATGTTTTCTGTAAATTTGAAAATCATTGGACAATTTGCCTGCGATTGAATTTATTATCGTTCTTTTACCGCTGCCAGGCTCGCCGGAAATTAAAACCGAGCAAATTTTATTAGATTTAAAATTGCTCAAAATTTCTTCGACAATTTTATCGCTTTCGTTATTTGGAGCAAAAATATTAACGTTTTCAAGAGGCGTTCCGTCGAATAATCTTCGATAAATGTATGGAAGATTTTTTAATTTATTTTCGTCTAGCTCGGGGCTTGAATATGAATCTGAGACGTATTTCTCTTCAATTGATATATATTTTTTTAATAAGTAAAAATTTGCGTTAGTTTTGAAAAAACTAAAAAGATCTTTTTGCCATTTAGCGATAAAATTAATAGCTTTAACATAAAATTCTTTAATTGATAATATTATATTTTTAATAGTAAAGAAGGTTTTTCTCTCTAATGAATCTTTATCAATTTCTTCTTCGATTTTATTTTCAATTTCTTTTAAGGATTCGTCGATTATTTCTAGAACTTTAAGAGTTAAATTTCTTTCAATTTTTTCGATTTGATTTTTTAAACGTTGAGTTCTTTCAAGGAATATTTCAAACGATTTAAATAAATTTTCTTTTGCTGACATTATCGATATTAAATCAGACGAAGCAAACTCTTCGTATGAACTGTTTAATCTATATTCGGCAATTGTTTGAAAATTTCTCATTTCTTCTATTGTAAAAGAAAGATGATTTATTAGCAATTCTGATATATCGCTTAATTCGCGAAGCAATTTTATAGTTAAAATTGGGCTTGCGGCTTTTTTCAAGGAGATGAATTTTAAAGGCAAATAATCGGGCGTCTTGTCGGATTGAGGCAATTTATTTGTTTCTATAATCAGCAAGTTATCTGTTTGTTTTTCTATAATATTTGAAATTTTATTTAAAAAACTTTCTGCCAAATTTGCAATTTTTTTGCTTTTTGCTATTTCTTCAAGTTCGGAAAGATTTTTTATAATAACATTTGAAAGCAATTCCTCTTTAAGATTTGCAATAAATTCGACAAAATTTTCGTTTGTATTTAAAAATTTTTTCTTAAAGTTTTTAATTATTATCTCGGTGGATTCGCAAACATTTTTAAGTTTGTCGTCTATCTCTTCAAGAGCTTCAAGCAATGGCTCGCCAGCATTTAAAGCAATATCGCATTTAAGTCTTTCAATTATGGCTTCTTTTTCAGCCAAACCTATAGCTCCAATATAATGATTTACCCAATTTTTAATGCTTTCTTTAGATTTTTCGATCGCTTTTTCTGTTTTTCTTTTAATTTTTGAAAATTTATTTTTTCTTTTAGAATAATATATTGTTCCAGAAATTTTCAAAGATTCAAGAAAGCGATTGTATGGAGATTGAATCGCGTATTTTAATCTGGTTTTAATGTTTTCATTTGTATTAACTATATCGTCATTTAAAGTTTTAATTTGATTTTTTAAAAGCTCTTTTGACAATTGGAGTTTTTCGAATAGCAGTTGATTCAAAGCTGGAGAGTTTTCTTCCTCGTCTATTAGTTGCAAAATTTCGTTAAGGTATTGATTTGATTTTTCATAAAGATCCTTAATTTTCTTTAAAGTTTCGAGTCTTTCTAATCCAATTAAATTTACAGTTTCGAGAAGTTCTATTGATATCAATCCCAACAAATTATAACGGGCGATATCTCTAAAAAAAATTTTTCTTTGAGGTTCGAAATTTTTATTTAAAATTTTTCCCAAAAATCTTTCCGCCTTAACGAAAAGTTTCCACAGCTCGTAAATGCGAGACTCTGTTTTTTTCTTCTGAAGCAACTCTTGTTCAATATCTACGACAAATATTTCAGGCAAACGATTGATATTTTTTTCAAATTCGTTAAAATATTCGGTTAAAATTGGCTCTATTTCTATTATATTTTTTTCGATTTTTTTTCTTGAATCTACTATAGCTAAAAAAACCGAGGATATTTCATCTTTAATTTCGTAAGTTTTTTTCTTAAGAAAGGAAGCTCTTGCGTTTTCTTGCAATAAGTTCTTTTCTAATTCGGAGTATTTTTCTAAAATAATTTCGCTTACTTCATACGCCAGTTCAAAAGATTGCTCGGCTCTTTTAGATATTATTTTTTTGTCAAATATATATTCAAGATCTTTTATTTTAAATCTTAAAGCGTAAATAGCTTTATTTATCGCATCGTCTTTAAAATTTGGCTCGCTAATTTTTATTTTTTCTGCGGCAAAATTCTCGTCATTTTTTGAAATAATTTTTTGTTCTAAATCGATATGCGGAGATTTGAAATTATTTTTTGAGTTTGAAAAATAAATTTTTGATATGAAAAAACCTCCAAAAATATTAGCGACTATTATTGAAAAAATCATATCCTGATAAAATAGATCGAGATTTGAGCTTGTAATTTTGAAGTATATAAAATAAAAAGCATAGGCGGCAATTCCTGAAAATTCAAAAGCTCTAAACGATGTTTCTTCATCCGACGACTTAAAAATTTTAGATGAAAATAGCTCGGCTATATAGCTTATCGTATATCTCCCGACTAAAAATATAATTCCAATTAAAATGAGCGTAGGATAAGAAAACTTTGTAAAGTATATTCCCGCTAAAAAAAACAACGCGCAAAGCAAAAATTTTATCGCTTTAGTTTTGATTATTTCATTAAAATATCTATGTCCCGATGTTTTTTTGTCTATAGATAATAAAAAACCGGCTAAAAAGAATGAAAAGAAAGTCCAATAATAAAATAATTGAAAAGATACTAAAAAAATTGCGAGAAGCCCAATCGCTCTAATATAATCGTTAAATTTTTTGAAGCTTAAAATAAGTTTTATTGATAAATAAATTAGAAAACCAGCTGCAAAAGCGGCCAAGGGAATATAAATTGTCTTTGTAGTCGCATCGTATTGAATAAAAAAATTGAAATATAAAACAGCGAACGCTATAAATATTGAAAGCCAATCTCTAAGTTTTGAAACGATAGATTGTTTTTCAGATAATGAATTGTCTTGAGTCCTAAATTCCGACAATGTTATTTCTAAGCCGGAAGAAAAAAGAAAAATCAACGGCAAAAAAAACGAGGAATTAATTTCATAAGGCTTATGATAATCTTTTATAATGAGCATAACAATCGCGACAAACAAAAGGGATAAGATAAAATAAATGATGGAACTGACTAAGGCGTTTATAGAAGATTTATTAGTAGAAAATGTATTTTTAGATATTTTTAACTGGAAAGAGTAGAAGAAGCCTAAAACGACTATGGTAAAAATTATTAATTCGTATAATAGCGAGGCTATGTTATATTTAAAGCTATAAGATAAATCGTAAAAATCAAAATCTGAAAATATTAATTTAGGAAGAACGAAACCGATAGTAAAAAAAGATAAAGTTTGAGAAAATTTTAATTCTTCTAAAATAGAAACTGCAAATAAGCTCGATAAGACGAAAAAGCTAAAATTAAATAATATATAATCTTCTTTAAATAGATTTAAATTTATTAAAAAATATTGGGCTAATATATAAGCGACAATTAAAAGAAATAATCCCGCTAATTTTTTAAAGATAGGTTTCATCGTTTAACGTTTTTGATTTGATAAATACTTTGAAAAAATGTAAAATAAAAATGAGAAAACAAGATTTAATAATAAATATATATACAAAAAATTAGATTCAATTTCGGATAGTTTTCTAGAAAAATCAAAAAAGAAAACTATCGAATAAAATCCTGCTGAGTATATAAAAGTCTTAGATTTAGAGGTTTCAGCGTTAAAAAATATTTTTGTTGTTTCAAACAATTCAGACAAAGAAAAAGAAATTTTTGCAGCTATTATTCTTATTAAAAAAATCGTCAAAGCCGCTGAAAGTAATAAAAAATCAAAAGTAGAATTATTAAGCAAAGAGCAAAACAAAAAACCAAAGATGGGCTGCAGAATAGATTCTATTTTTTCGAGCGCGTTATCAAAAGTTTTGTCGTTGGGAGAAAAAATTTTAAATAAAAGTCCCAAAAGAAAACCGCCAAATAGAAAACTTAAATGAAAAAATTTAATAAAATAAATATGTATAAGAGATATCCAGATTATATAGAAAAATTTTTCTCCAACTGAAGCGTCGTTGTCAAATGCAAAATAAGTAAGCAAATAAAAAGCTAATGCAAGAAATATAGAAATTGCTATGCTTTCTTTGAATATATTATCGTTTGAAAAAATAAAGAATGAATAAAAAGCTCCTATAAAGAAAATAGAAATAAACGAATTAAATAAAGCAAACTTTAATGTTGATTCAAGCTTTTGTTCCGTTAAATTTTTTTCATAAAGTAAATTAAAGTCATATTTTAATAAAGGATAAGAAATAAGTATGCTAAGCGCGATAGTTTTATAAAAAGTAAAATTCGTTTCGCGAAATCCAATAAAAAACAAAATTACAAATATTGGTATCGTTTGAAAAAATAAGGAAGAGAAAAAAAACAGGGAAGATTTTTTGATTTCTGAAAGTTTTAAGTTGTAGAAAAAATAAGCAGGAAAATTCAAAGAAGCGCAAAACGCTATAAAAAAAATTAAAATGGGAAGAGCAAATTTTCTAAATGCTGATATTGTTTCGCTTATGTTGCCTGGAATTAAAGAATTTATAATTTTATAGTTGTGTGATTCGATAAAATTTAATCCCAATGGACTAACAATCGCTCCTAATATACAAGCTGAAATTAGAGCGGATATTTTATTTTCTTTGCTTAGAAAAAGGATAATCTTAAAAATAATCACATAAGATAAGATAATTAAAAAAAATGAAACAAAGTAATTAATCATTATTGGAATTTATAACTTATTAATTTAATCTTCTTCCTTTGGAGTCGTATAATTTTTCTGAAACTAAAAAGTCGTTATCATAAACAGCTTCTCTTTTTATTAATTGATTTTCATAGAAAAAAATAGCTTCCCCATGCATCTTG
>Ga0308407_1001566_pt1 | contig 11901 bp, 7 predicted proteins | sample HotsprSampleMSe2_FD_203476 | JGI IMG/M metagenome (GOLD analysis project Ga0308407, IMG submission 203476) | Hot spring phototrophic mat microbial communities from Mushroom Spring, Yellowstone National Park, Wyoming, United States - 20060911_MSe2 ...
GCTATTTGCTCAGTAAAGTATTCTGCCTGTTTTTTTATATCATTTTCACTTGTTGTTAGGTTTATTATTCCTGTTGGTGTTCCTTCTTCTATTTTTATTGATGAGTAGTCAATCAACTGATTTATTGTTTTGTCAAACAGTTTTTTTAATATTTTATCCTTTTCAAGTTCTGGTTTTTGTGATGCAAAGAAATATTCATCCCTTGTCTTTATTTTACCTTCTACCAGATTTGACAACTCTTCTTTTACAAGACCTATTATTATACTCTCCAATTTATCTGTTGTGAAGTTTTCTCCTGTATGGTGGCTCACTGCTCCTTGTACTCCTCCTTCGCTTTCTTTTCTTTCACCATAGGTAAGGAATATATATTTACCTAGTGTATATTGTGATATTTGTCTTAGTATATATTCTCCTGTTATATCAAGACCACCTGTACCCACAGAGAATATTTTTATGCCCATTTTTTTTGCATCCTTTACAGCATTAACATATGTGTATTTTTGGTCTTTATAATCAAGATGAGGAGGGGCATCAGTTATTATAAATCCTAACTTTATTCCTTTGTTGTTCCATTTCATAGAGTTTATAAGGTCTTTTAATGCTTCTTGCAAGTCTTCAGGTGTATCCCCACCACCTTCTGCTGTAATCATATCTAACTCTTTTTTAAACTCATCAAGACTTTCTGTTAAAGGTATAATTCTTGTTACATACTCATCACCTCTATCTTTATACAACACCATTCCAAACCTTACTCTTGGTTTTGGTTTAAAAGATGTTATATTCAGGTTTATAATCTCTATTGTTGTTTTTAGTCTTTCTATCTCTTCTCCCATACTTCCTGTTGTATCTAAAACAAAAACTATATCAAGAGGGATCTCACTACTTGTCTCTCTTTTATCTATTATTACAACTTCATTGATTCTTTTACCTTCTCTACTGATAGTTATTTCTTTTTTTTGATTTTGATAATCTATTCTTACCTTAAACTCTTTGTATTTATTGTCATACTCTGATGGGAAAAACATATAAGAACCATCAGATAGAGTTTTGCCCTCTTCTATTTTTTTGTTTTCAGTATTGTATATTGAAACTATAGCGTTGTTTATAGGCTTTTTGTTATCGTCTATAACCTTAATTATTATTCTCTCTTTTACATTTATAGGATAATAACTTTCAACCTGATTTTTATATTTTTCAAGAAAGTTTATAAAATAGTTAAACTGTTTATTATCATCAGAATATCCTGCTTTTAATCCCGATTCTGATGGTTCTGATGGTATGGGTTTTTCAGATTTTCTTTCTTTTATGGGGGTTCTTCTATAAAAGAGCCCTTAGTTATTGTTTTTGGTTTTTCAAAGTCTTTCTCTGCTAATGTTACCTTAGACTTTTTTCTTTCAATGGAATCTTCTTTTGGATATTTTGTTATTTCTATTTTATACTCATTATCGTCTTTTAAGGCTTCTCTACTTGTTGTTTTTGATGCTCCTCCACAAGAGTATAATATGATAATGAAGATTAATAGTGTTATTATTTTTTTCATTTTGTCTCCCTTTTTAAAGTAAACTAAAAAATTCTATCATTAATATTAAATAATAACCAAAATTAAAATATAATATTATTTCTTTGTTATTTTTTATTTTAGAATGTATTGACTATTATAAGTTAAAAGGAATTTTTATGGACTTAAAGAATTATAAACAAAAGAATATTTTTATTCTTATAATATATCTTATTATTTCTATTCTGTTATGGGATACTTTTATAATTTATCCTTTTAAACTTTTTGTTGTAATGCTTCATGAGATGAGTCACGGCTTAATGGCTATCCTGTTTGGTGGTTCTATAGTTAATATTCAGATAGACAAGGCAATAGGTGGTTATTGTCGGTATACTTTTAATGGTGGTGATTTTGCAAAGTTTTTTATAGCAAGTGCAGGTTATTTGGGAAGTCTTTTTTGGGGTGGTGTGATATTAATAACCTCAGCGAAAATAAAAAAAGATAACATCATTTCTCTGATAATAGGGGTAATAACCTTGATACTTTCTTATTTTGTAATAAAAACGGGTGAGATTTTTGGGATAATATTTACTTTATCTTTTGCTGTTTTAATGATACTCTCTTTTTTCTTTATAAGAGGAGACTTCCATGATTATTTTCATAAGTTTTTAGGTGTTTTAAGCTGTACTTATGCAATAGCTGATATAAAAGAAGACCTTATAGACAGGAGTAATATAGGTAGCGATGCTGATGTGATTGCTGGTATTACTGGTATACCATCAGTAGTTATTGGCATTATATGGGGAGTTATTTCTTTGATTTTTCTCTTTTTTGTTTTAAAATTTATTCTTAAATTAAAAGAGGTTAATTAATTTTTTATAAAATTCTTGGAGTTTTTTTGTTGAAAAGATTGTTAATATTTCTTTTTTTAATTTATTCTTCCATTTATTCTGAGAGTTTTTTAGGTCCTTTAAAGATTAAAAACCAGTATATGTTTTATCTACCTTATCTTTTTATACCTAGTGAGTCTTATTTTGATTATAAACCTGAAATAAGGTGTAGTTTTTATAAGTCTAATACTTTTTTAAGTTATTTTTCTATGGATTATCGTGGTATTATAGACTTAGAGACAAGTGTTTTAACTGGAGAATATGTTTATTATTTATCTGACTTTAAGTTTACTTTATCTTTATCATATGTCTATGATGGTGGTGGCTATCTTGACCCAATTATAGAAGGGTTTCACCATGCTTTTGGTTTAAGAAATGGTGGTAGACATACCTGGGGTACAAACAAAATGTATGTATGGTTTGAGGAAAAAAATATACTTATTAACAAAGCTGTATATGGCTTTTCCGATCCTTCTATTTATGTAAGTCAAGAACTTATTTCTATTAATCCTTATATTGTTTATACAGTAGGTTTTAAACCTAATATATACTCTAATAGTATAATAAATACCTCTTCTTGGGACTTTGGGAATTATTTAAGTTTCAATTATTTTTGGTCTGATATATTTTTATATTCTGGTTTTGGTTTTGTTTTTATTGTTGGTAATGATTTTTACAAAAAGTATTTTTATAGGAAAAGGGACTTTATACTTAATTTCAATATTGGCTCTGGGATTAAGATAATAGATGGAATAAGTTTTATTATTAATTTCTATTTTCAGAGAAGCCCATATTCTAGCAATATCTCGAGGATAGACAGTCTTAGCATAGTAAACTCTTATGGTTTTAGGATTGAGATAAACAAAGACATTACTTTTCAATTTTCAGCAGATGAGGATTCTTTTACTTTTTCTACGACAGACATAAGTTTTAACTTTAATTTTGAGTTTAAACTATAATTTTTGGTAATTTTTTAAATTGGGCATTTAGTAAAAATTATTTTAAGTTATGCAAATATTTAAAAGATTAAAATTAAAATTAAAATCACTAAGATAATCTATGATTTTTTAATAAAGATTGTTTGTAGTGTTCTATAAAAAAGTTATTTTTGATTAAAATAGCCTATATTAAGTGATCACCGAAACTTTAAAATACTGATTTATACCAACATAAATAAGAATTCTTAAAATTCCACAGGTAAAATTTGTTTTTTTATAAAAAACCATGTATTTTTGCTGTATAGATCTACACTTTTTCTTTTTAACATGCAAAAGAGATAAGAGGAAGAAACTTACAAGAGAGAGTTTTTATTATAAAACTGAGCTTACAAATATGATAAGATATAAATCATACAACAACAAAAAGTATAATTGATTAAAACAATCTAAATCACTTTTTACTAATTCAAAGACTTACTTTTTAAGAGTTGACCAATTCAAATAAAAATCTTGACATAAAGAGTAAAATTGTTTAATATTATTTATTATTCAAATAAAATTATAAAAAAGATAGGAGGGCTTATGAAGAAAAAGTTTTTAGGGTTGATTCTTACCCTGTTACTTGTTGCTCCTCTCTGGGCTAATCAGGGAGTAACTGACAAGGAAATAAAAATAGGGGCATTCTTGCCGTTATCAGGGATAGTAGGGTTTGTAGGGCAAGGTGTTCAAGTAGGTATGGATACTTATGCTAAGTATTACAATGCTGAACTTGCTTCAAAAGTAGGTGATGGAAAGACTTTCAACATCGTATTCTTTGATGACCAATTTAAGGCTGAAAAGAGTGTTGATGCTGCAAAAGAACTTATAAATAATCATAAGGTGTTTGCTATAGTAGGTGCTGTTGGTACACCTGGAATACTTGCTACTATGGACCTTATTGCTAAGACTGGTATACCTTTTGTTTATCAAGGTAGTGGTGTAAAAGTTCTTTTTGATCCACCAAAAAGAAATGTTTTTCCTGTACAACCTGCTTTTGTTTTTGAAGGAGTAGCCTTTGTTAAGTTTGTAGCAGACTTCTTAGACAAGAAAAATATAGTTTATGTATATCAATCAGATGCTGGTGTTGTTGATGCTGGAAAAGAGTGTTTGGAAGGTATGAAAAAAGCAATGGATAAATACAAAAGAAAAGGTGTAAAACTTATAGGTGAAATAACTTATTCAAGTACTGATCCAGACTTTAAGCCTGTTGCAACAAGAATAAAAGAACTTAACCCAGATGTAGTTGTGTTGTTTGCTTATGGTGGGGCTGCAATAGCAGTTGTTAAAGCTGCAAGAGATGCTGGTATGGATCTTATTAAGACACCTTTCTTAACAACTTATGTTAACTCTGACCCAGTATTCTTTAGCTTAGGTGGTGCTTCTTGGAATGATGTATATGTTGGTGCATGGGCAAGTCCTACTGAAGGTGATTATTTCAAGAACTTTATGAGAGTATGGAAACAATATTCTGGTTCAAAGAGAGACCCAAGCCCTTACAATATCGCTGGTTGGATAGCAATGGAAACATTCACTGAAGGTATAAAGAGATTATATAAGAGATTTGGTGGAAAGTTAACTTGGGATAATTATATAAAAGCAATGGAAACATTTAATGAAAATGGTGGTTGGAAAGAAGGTATGGCATATAGGCTTTCATATAAACCATTTAACCCTTCAGACCCATCAACAAGATATCCACAAGCATACCTCTACTTTATAGTAGGAAAAGAAAAGAAATACCAAATATACAAAAAGGCTAAAAGCCTAGAAGATCTATTTATTTACGCAGCTGAGTAATATGTTTTAGGGGGATTCTTGCCCCCTTTATTTTCTTAAAATAAGCATCTAAATACTTGGTTATTAGAGGCTTAGAAAGTCTAATCTATAATATAAAATTTTAAAGTAAAATTTTAAATACCTTATTTTTATATAAATGACTGGTATAATATAGAGCATATAATAAATAATATAGCCTTATTTGGATAACTACTTTTCTAATATTTTTTCTTTTAGATCTTGAAGATACTTCCATTTTTTTACTGCTAAAAATAAAGAATATAATGCTTTAAAATAATTGAAAGCAGTTTAATAATTTGAACTTGATACATTTAAGTTATTACATTGTTTTTAATAAAGTAAATAAGATTTTTTTCTTTATAGTCATCAACACAGCAAGTTTTATATTGTTAATATATTATAGCCTTATTTATTAAATTTTATCTTAAAATTTTATTTTATCTTAGTTTAAAAGGAATTTAAATATGAATGCAAATTATGATCTTGATTCTAAGTATAATCCTAAAGATATAGAGCCCAGGTTATATAAACTATGGGAAGATAGTAAATTTTTTCATGCTGAGGTTGATAAAAGTAAAAAGCCTTTTTGTGTTGTAATACCACCTCCTAATGTTACCAGTGTCCTTCATATGGGGCATGGTCTGAACAATACTATCCAAGATGTTGTCATAAGATATAAGAGGATGTGTGGTTTTAATGCTTTATGGATACCAGGTACTGATCATGCTGGGATAGCGACTCAGAATGTTGTTGAGAAGCAGCTTGCAAAGGAGGGTAAGAGTAGACATGAACTTGGGAGAGAAGAGTTTTTAAAAAAGGTTTGGGAATGGAAAGAAAAATATGGGGATGCTATAATAAATCAGCTAAAAAAGATTGGTTGTTCGTGTGACTGGGACAGAACACGTTTTACTATGGATGAGGGTCTTAGTAGAGCCGTAAGAGAATCTTTTGTTAGACTTTATAAGGATGGTCTTATATATAAGGGAAAATATATTATAAATTGGTGTCCAAGGTGTGAAACAGCATTATCTGATGAAGAGGTTGAGTTTCATAATGAAAACAATAAACTCTACTATATAAAGTATTATCTTGTTGGCAGTGATGATTATATTGTTGTTGCTACTGTAAGACCTGAAACTATGTTAGGTGACACTGGAGTTGCTGTAAATCCTGATGATTCTAGGTATAAAAACTTTATAGGTAAAAATGTTATACTCCCTCTAGTTGGAAGACATATACCTGTAATTTTTGATAATCATGTTGACCCTCATTTTGGTACGGGGGCTCTTAAAATAACTCCTGCCCATGACAAAGATGACTTTGAGATAGGGATGAAACATAACTTACAGATTGTCTGTGTGATAGATGAAAAAGGAAAAATGAATGATAAGGCAGGCATATATAAGGGATTAGATAGATTTGAGGCAAGGAAAAGAATTGTTGAAGACTTAGAAAGAGAGGGTTTTCTTGTTAAAGTTGAGAAATATGAAAACTCTGTTGGAAGGTGTTATAGGTGTGATACAGTAATTGAACCTTATGTTTCTTCACAGTGGTTTGTAAAAATGAAACCCTTAGCTAAAAAAGCCATAGAAGTTGTTGAGAAAGACATTATTAAACTTATTCCTGATCAATGGAAAAAAGTTTATCTTCACTGGATGGATAATGTGAAAGATTGGTGTATATCAAGGCAGATATGGTGGGGACACAGGATACCTGCCTGGTATTGTAAAGATTGTGGTAAATATACTGTTGAAATGGAAGACCCAAAGGTTTGTTCTTATTGTGGGTCTGTTAATATAAAACAAGAAGAAGATGTACTTGATACATGGTTTTCTTCATGGCTTTGGCCTTTGTCAACACTAGGTTGGCCTGAGAATACTGAAGACCTTGAGTATTTTTATCCTACTGATTTTTTATCGACTGCACCTGAGATTTTGTTTTTCTGGGTTGCAAGAATGATAATGGCGGGGCTATACTTTAAGGGTGATATACCTTTTAAAGATGTTTATCTACATTCAACTGTATGTGATTCTCAGGGAAGGAAAATGAGTAAGTCTCTGGGTAACGGCATAGATCCGCTTGAAATAGTGGAAGAGTATGGAGCTGATTCGCTAAGGTTTACTATACTATACTTAGCCCCAGTTGGGCAGAGAATAAGACTATCAAAAGATAGTTTTGAGATAGGATATAAGTTTGCTAATAAACTATGGAATGCATCAAGGTTTATATTTCTTATGTTAAAAGATAAACCAGACTTTAAATACAAGGCTTTAAAAGAGATTAAATTGACTGAATGGGATAAATGGATATTAAAAGGTTTATCAGATGTTATAAAGAAGTCAAGGCTTTATCTTGATAATTACAGATTTAATGAACTAACAGACCTACTTTATCACTTTATCTGGAATGACTTTTGCGACTGGTATATAGAGGTTTCAAAGACTCGTGAGGATAAAGATGAAAGTTTGTCAATCCTTTTATATGTTTTAGAAAACTTGCTTAGGTTATTACATCCTGTTATGCCTTTTATTACAGAAGAAATATGGCAGAAGATACCTATTAAAAATGGTAAAACAATAGTTTTGGCTCAATATCCTGAACCTTTTGAGACTGAAAATTTTGGTAAAGAAATTGATGTAATAAAAGAATTGATTTATATAATAAGAAATATAAGGGGAGACTTTAAGATAAAACCTAGTGAAATGGTAATGATATGTGTACACACTAAGCCAGAAATAAATGATTATATATCAAAAAATGAGTCAACAATTAAAGCACTTGCAAAAGTTAAAGATATAGAGATTCTTGTTGAAGACAAGAGACCAGAGAAAAGTATTTTTGGAGTAGGAGACGGTTTTAAAGTTTATGTATTAATAGAAGGTGACTTTACAGAGCAGAAAAAGAGAATTGAAAAAGAAGAAAAAGAGATCGAGAACAAAATAGAGTTTATTAAGTCTAAACTTTCCAATCCTGGCTTTGTTAACAAAGCACCTGTTGAAGTTGTTGAAAAAGAAAAAGAAGAACTGAAAAAATTAGAAGAAAAATTGGGTAAGATTAAAAGCATGAAAAGCCAATTATAAAACAAAAAATTACATTATAAAGAGGTTTTAAGTATGAAAAGAGATAATATAAAGTTTTTTATTCTTTCATTAATAAGTCTATCCTTTGGTATGCTTTTTATATTTTTTATACACTACTTGTTTAATAAGTTTTCTGGTTTATATCCATTTTTGGGTATAGCTTGTGTTTTTTTACCTATAGGTTTTTCTTCTTTGATTTTTTTCTTGTTAGAAAAAAAGATTGATTATATTAAACTAAAAAAAGTTTTTTTTATAATTTTGGTATTGATTTTAGGGATTTTACCTTTTGTAATAAAATATGATATTGGTCAATTTTTTTTAATTTTTATATTTGTTGTTTTTTTTGTTATGGGTTCCTTGTTTTTGCTTATTCATAGGTCTGATATAAAGGATAGTGGTTATAAATACTATTTTAGTTTTGTAGGCTTTGCAATAGGTATTGGTCTGTATTTTTTGATTGGTTATTTATTTTCATTTTTTATTTCCTTGTTGTTTTTATTTATAATCTTGATTTTCTCAACTTGGTATTTTTCTTATAGAAAAAATATCTATTTTTTATTGTTTTTCTTTGTTGTTTTATCTTCTGTTTTTATAAACACTGATGCCTTGAACAATGATTTTTACGGTAATTTCTATATAAAAGATATAAAAGAAGATATCTTTTCTAAAGATACTGTTGATGTTAAGGGTGTTTTTGTAAATAATGATTATTATACATTTTACTTCCCAAGAGAAAACTTTGAAAAGTTTAAAGGTAGTTTATATGAATTAATATATTCAAAGATTATGGATAAACCATCATTACTTGTTATAAATGGGGGCGGTGGTATTGATGTTGCTGCAGGTATTTATTTTAACTTAAAGTTGATAGATGTAATTGAGAAGAATCCAAAAGTAATAGAGCATCTAAAAGATTCATATAGTACATACACAGGGGGAATATACCACAACAGGAATGTAATGTACTATAGGTCAGAAACCTTTCCTTTTTTAGTCTCATCAAATAAAAAATATAACATAATACAGGTGACCAAGTTTTTTTATAAAGATGAACCATTGGTTGACTTTTCTATAGAGTATATAAAACTATATCATAGTCTCATTGAGAAAAATGGTATAATAGTATTTTTCATTAGAGGTTATGATAATTATACTGTTTCAGTACTGATAAATACTATATCTAATTATCTAATTCCTTATAGAAAAACTTTGTATGAAACTGTTAGAGTAATAAAATTAAAAAACAATAATTATGCTGTAATTTTTAAACCAGATGCTTTTTCTCAGGATTTGAATATTATAAATGATTTTTGTACTCAGAATTCTTATAGTTTATTAACAGCAGATAAGTTTATGGATAAAAATACTGTTAGGAAAATGCCAAACTTGAGAGGCAATAGGAGTTTTACTTATAGCCTATTTTTTTATGACTTGAAAACTGATTTTCTTAATTTGAAGACTTTTATATCAATATTAATTTTCTTTATTTTATTATTTTTGATTTATGTTTATATTGTTTTAAACAAGAAAAAGGAATTAAAAAATGTTTATGTTTCAAGTTTTATATTGTATTTTGTTTTTTCTTTAACTTCAGTAGGGCTTTTTATTCCTAGTTTTGTCTACAAAATATGGGTTTTGTTTGAAAATACATCTTTTATCTTTTCATTGATGTTTTTTGCAATATCTTTTTTTACAATATTATTTTATTTAGCATTAAAATATAAAGTAAAGCTTAACAGGACATCTATATTTGTGATTCATTCTATTTTTCTCTTATCTCTTATAATTTATATAGTATTTTTTGATAGTTTAGCATCTTTAGTAGCAAGTTATGGTTTTATTTTCAGAGTTTTTGTATTATTAATTGTTTATTTACCATTGTTTATTAGTTGTTTTTCTTTTGTCTTTTTTAGTATTGAATGGGGTACAAAGATCAATGAAAATACATTCTTTTTATCAATTGGTAATGTTTTTGTAGTTTTTGGTATATCCTTCTTTTTAGGCTGTCTGTTGAATCTATTTTTAAGTTTTGATATTGTATGGATTTTTACTATTTTGTTACAGACATTTGCTTTATTAACTTTTCTAAAGTTAGATATTTTTTATAGGAAGAATAATTATATGTATAGAAGATATGGTATTTAAGGAGATTTAAAGTGGCATACTATTCTGATATTTCTAGGGATTTTGAAAAAAAGAAGGTAGTTATAAAAATTGATATTGATTCTCCATTAATCAATGGAGAGTTTTTGCTTAAAGACAAAGTTTTGAGATATAAAAAAATATTTGAAGAATTAAAATATAGAAAGGCCAAAGTTTTTGTTCTTTTTGAAATAGGGACTTCAAAGTTTAAGAATAAGAGTCAACCTTCAATAAAAGAAATATCTGATATCTTATCTAAATTTTTTGATATTAAAATATCTTATCCAAATAAACCAGAAGTTTCTAATCTTCAATATTTTTTGGAAGAGATACTGCCTGGAGAGTTTTTTTTCTGGGAAAACCTTGCTATTACAGAGGATGAGGTTAAGTCTTCAAAGCTTTTTAATAAAATAAAGGAATGGGCAGACTTTTTTATAAATGATTCTTTCTCTATTATTTCAAAGAGTTTTAATTCTGTGAAGATTAAAGACTCAATGGATGTAGTTTGGGGGCCAAACTTTCAAAAGGATTTAGAAACTGTTAATAATGTTTTGTCATCTCCTAAACATCCTATTTTGCTTATTTTAGGCGGAATACAGGTTGAAGACTTTATTGCTGAATCTCTGTTGCCATTGACTTATAAGGTTGATTATGTTTTGCTCACAGGTGCGTGGCTTTCTTATTATGCATATAGATTTTATAATATTGGTGTAGAGGATTTTTTAGATAAAAAAAGTATTAAAGTCTTTGATTCAATAAGCAAGGACTTTTTTAAAAGACCTAACATTATTTTCCCTGATGATGTAAGAGTTTATGATCCTAAGACTTATAGATTTGCTGATATGCCATTAGACTTTGTTAAGGAAGGTCTTGTTATAGGTGACTTGGGAGCAAGTTCTATAAGTAAGTCTGAAGAAATAATAGATAATGCAGGTACTATTGTATGGATTGGGTCAACAGGGAAATATTGGATAGAGGGTAATGACTCTGTTTATAAATTCGCTAATGTTTGTGCCAGAAAGATTAGTAATAAAATACTCTCTGGGGATGACCTTTTAGAAAGTCTTAATCTGTTAAGATTTGATGACCTTCATAAGTTCGAGATAGTATATGGTGATGGGCATTCAATAATAGACTTTATGCTAAATAAAAACAAGTTTGATTATTTGTTGTCTTAGTCTATGAATTTCTCTATTATATTAGCAGCAGGCTCAGGTTTAAGGTTTGGTTCTTTAAAGCAGTTTGAGACAATTAAAGGAAAAGAAGTGTTTTTATATTCACTTGAGTCTTTTCTAAGTTCTAACCTTGTTGATCATATAATACTTGTGGCTAATAATGATAAATGTGATTACGTTTCTTCTATTTTAAAGAGGGAGGGGTTGGGAAAAAGAGTAAGAGTTTTAAATGGTGGCGAGAATCGTTTTTTGTCATTGATATCAGGAGTAAGGTTTATATATAATAATTTCATAATTAGTGAAAAAGATAATTTAATTGTGCATGATGCTGCAAGACCTAAT
>Ga0308407_1001572_pt1 | contig 11840 bp, 11 predicted proteins | sample HotsprSampleMSe2_FD_203476 | JGI IMG/M metagenome (GOLD analysis project Ga0308407, IMG submission 203476) | Hot spring phototrophic mat microbial communities from Mushroom Spring, Yellowstone National Park, Wyoming, United States - 20060911_MSe2 ...
TGGCGCTGCGGTCCGACGGTGGGTTCCGGAGCAGTGAGGGGCTCTGGGTATTGGGTGTGCAGGACGAGACCGATCTGTTCGCAGAGTTCGATACCGTCGAGCGCGAGCTGCTGGTGTTGCGGTACCTACACCATGTGGACTGGCGCAGTCTCCGACGACGCTATGGACGATCGGTGGTGGACGGCTGCCTCGCCAAGATCCGTCGGCTCCGTTCTGGTCGTACCGGTCACTCGACCAAAGGATCCAATGCATCGGATACAGGCTAGCGGTACGCCTTCGGTACCGTCATCATCGACAATGCCAGCATCTCCGAATCCAGCACCGGTGTCGGCCCGCCGGGGTGAGGCGCTTCTGGCTCCGGCGACCCCAGTTCCCGTTGGAGCTGGGTTAGTAGCAGTGTGCGGCGCTGGTGCAGGATCTGTGTGAGCATCGGCACTAGCGGTTGTGCTGTCTCCGGTAGCAGTTGAGCCAGCGCGGATGGGGATCGATACAGATACTCCAGCGCGCCCTCTGGGGTGTCGAACATCTCCAGCTCCAGTACCTTCATTGTGGCTACCAGTACTAGTGCCGTGTCTATCGCCAACTGCTGAGGGCTGATGTCGTTTGGTATCAGGATGGTGTGCCTGCGGCTGGTGGAGTCCCAATCGTATCCGACAGTGGAACCGGCTGGTGCAGCCGCCACACAGACCGATTGGGAGATACCAAACAGGGCATAGAGCAGATTAAACCCATACTTCTGGGTGTCTATTGCTGGTATCGAACTGTGCCGTTCGTACCAGTCCACTAGTGCTAGGTACAGTTTCCAACAGGTGTTTGCCAAGTATGTGTGCTCACCGTCGTCTCCAGACAACGCTCCGCACGGCGTAGGTGAAGGCACGATACACCTCCAGCCACTTCCCGTATAGACGGGTAAGGTGATGGTGGGGAGCGCGAACCGGATGTAGATTAATCAATCCATCGGATACCGCTAAGGCCATCCGTAGGGTTTTCCTGCGTATTACCGAGACGGCAGTGCCGGGTGCCACAACCCGATTCCGTTTTACATGCACCATGGCCTTGTCTATCCTATCCTGCGTTCCTCTGGGGCGATGGAACGATTCCACTGGGCATCTGCGCCTCCATCAACCCGATTTTTATTATACCACAATCAAGCACGGAATCCTGTAAAGTTTGTTACGGTGTGCCTGTATTTAGGGTATTTTACCAAGTGGACTTGTGAAGGAGTGTGGTCACATAGTCCATTGATGGTTTGATAGGCGCTACAGCATCCTTGGGATTGGGTGGTGTGTTGTCTTCGTGGTAGCGGCGGCTCAACAGGTCCAGGAGCGCGGCGGTAAATTGCTGGGTACCGTGTTCCAGAAGATAGTCGTCCGGCGCGGTGCGAATGCTGCCCGGCTCTAGCGGCAGCCACAGTACTCGATGCGCGACGCCGGCGCGGGCGAGTCGTAGCGACAGCTCCCGTGCCGCCGTGGAGACCCCCGCCTTCCACGGCTCTGTGTCGAACAGTAGGATAGGGTACAGTCTCCGCTCCTGGCAGAGCCGGACGAGTTCGCGATGCGCGTTCTGTACACCTGGCACGGCCACACACGGCAGATGGGCGTAATAGCGGATGATGAGCGACTTGAGCTCGCCTTCCACCACCAGCACCACACTGTCCGGTGGCGCGTCGGAGATATACACGTGACTACCCCAGCCTGGCAGACCGCAATACCGGAGGCGACTGGAGCCGGTGGCGAGCGTGCGTGACTTGATGGCGATGACGCGTCCCTCCCAGAAATACGGGATAATGATGCGCTTTGGGCGCAGTGCCATACACGGGGTGATGGGCTCCTTGTCGGGGATGGCGAACCCGCAGCGCACCAGCCGCTCGGTATCCGGTAGTTCGCGCACCAGTACCGACCAGAGCCCTTCGCTGGGCACGAGCCTGCCCGTCCGATACGGTATCCGGCGCTGCAGTAGATACTCCTGGGTACGTGCCGGGAAGAGCGATTGCATCTCCGCTTCAAACCGCTCCCAGAGCATGGTGAGGATACGGCGACCCTCGCGCAGATCCACCCGCCTGATGGTCTGCTCGCCCGTAATCGACTCTGTCCTCCCCTCCGGTGGTGCCGGCCAGTAGTGGTTTGGGATGTATCCGATGGTCTGCTCCACCCGTTCGACGGGGCAGCCTGCGAAGCACTTGAGGTCCAGCTTGCCGTTCCACACTCTGGCGGAGAGACTGCGGTGTGTGTCATCATGGCATGGGCAGCGGTACATGAGCCGGCCGTTGCCGCCCGGTGTTCCACGCTGCCCATACTTCATCGTCATCCAGCGGTCGAAGTCCTGCAGCAGCCAGTCCGACGGGAATGCGGCGCCGCCATGGGTGGCGGCACAGACGCGTCCGGATGGCAATGCAGTGATCATGGCGTATCACCCAGATGTGGCGTCCGTGGCGCCGGCTTCCAGTTGGTGGACCATCTGGCGGATGATGGCCAGCGCTTCTTCGGGTGAATATACCCGCCAGAAGGCAAGCTCGCTCTCTACCAGGTCGTGCTCGCTTATCCTAGTCTCCAGTGCCGGATGCATCTGCAGCCGGATCGATCGCCACGGCGGTACCGTCCGTCGCGGCTTGAATCCCTCCAACAGGAACCAGTACTCCGCCAGCCGGCAGCGGATGACCAGTACCGGCAGCTTATTGTCGGCGCGGGCCTCCTGTGCGATCTTGTCCAGCCAGTCTATCTCCAGTGTGGCTCTACGTTTCGTTTCTACCTTGAAGTATTTGGTGTTGATATCCCCTTTGAGGTGTCCGTTCCCGCTCCCGCGGGTCGGTCGGGTACCCAGCTTCTTCGCTACCGACCGCTCCAGCGACTCCCATTCCTTCACAGCAGCTCCTCCTCCGATTCGTCAATAGGTGTGAGTATCTCCGGCGCACGGTGCGTGTAGCCGACAGGCTCCGACCGATACCGGTCGCGCAGGGTGGGAATGAGAGTGCGCTGGACAACATCGGAGATCCGGCGTAGTGTGTCTGCCATGAGCCGGATGGGACTGCTGTGCAGTTCCGATTCGGCGGCACGGTCCTTGAGCGTGCTGTGCTTCGTGGGGGACGCCTGCAGGATCTGGTATTCGGTGCTGGCGGCGGCGTGATCTACCACCGATTGCACCGTTGAGATGCGAATCAGGATGTCCAACGCCCTCTCCATCAGCAGCCGAATGGATTCGGGGTGGATCTGGTTGGTGGTGACAAGCGTGTGGTAGTCCTCGGCGAAGGATTTCCAGTCCTCTTCGATTTGACGTACCGTTGGTAGATACGGTTCCAGGTGGCGCAGCACGTCCATGAGGATCTCCCGGGACGTGTGTGGTAGCGAGCGCCAGTGCGGGATTACCGAATACCGCTCGAACAGTTCGTCCAGTGTCATCGGACAGTTCACCTCCGTGCTCGGTCTTAAACGGAGCCGCAGGTACCGGTCGTGCACTGCTCTTCACCGCCGGCGCGCCGGATGGGGTAGCCCAGTCGGAGCAGTTCCTGCAGCCTTGTCTGGTCGATGGCCTCTCGCGGGGATTGTGGGAACGCGCCTGCCGGGTACATAGTAAGCCCCTTAATGTGTGGTAGATACGTCAGGATGTACTGATCCACCTCCTGACGACTGATCTCGCCGGGCCGGACGTTGATGGTAATGGAGATGGCGTTATCCGCGAAGAGCTGCTGCACCATCTTCTGGTTCGCCAGGAACGCCTGTAGCGGCAGGCTGTACTCACTCTCCATGAGATCGAAGATCATGTTCTCGATCTGGTGCTCATCTAGATCCGGGTTCTGCTGACGCAGGTAGCGGCGTAGCAGGGTGGTGGTCATGTCCTCACACAGGAACTCCACCACGGAGTTGGTGTCCGGACTGGCGATGCTGGGCTCCACGTGGAGTTTGGCGGTATCTCGCACCAGTTGGAGGAAGCTATATGCGTCCTCTTCGTTATACTCCCAAGCGGCTAGCACCAGCTCCAGTGCGTCCTGCGGGTCCGTCTCCTTATCCAACCACCGCCATAGAGGCTGCAGCAGCCGGCGCTGCTCCTCCGGCGCAACCGGTTGTGTGCGGATATGTAGTGTCAGCTGCGTCGGATCCAGCTGGCGCGCCGTGTGGAACAGTTCCAGTACCTCTGGATCCGTCACGGATTGCAGTTGACGGAACGTGCGCCACCGACGTAGGAACGGCGAGTGATTGGCGTAGGTGATACGCTGGATATAGTATGGGGCGAAGACGGGCTGGATACCCGTGCTCACGCCGACCAGCGTGCCGGTGGTGCCGGTAGGTGCGATTGCCGTTTTCTTGATGGGCTCCGGTATGCGCAGGTCGGAGGCGTAGCTCCGCGCGGTCTGGGAGACAACATGGTACCAGCGTTTGAGGCGCTCGCGTACCCATTCCGTCTCCGGCGCCTCCGAGTAGCGGATACCGTGTAGTGCCAGCCAGGTATGGTATCCCAGGAAGCCTACTCCGATCCGGCGGTTGCGTTGCACGCCCGCTTCGACTCGCTCAGACGCCTGCGGTGCGAAGGTAGCGCGGATCAGGAACCGCGTGATCAGTCGGAACGCCTCCTCGAGCTCCTGGTCGTTCTCGCAATACGCGAGGTTGACGTGTCCCAGGCAGCACACATCGAAGGCGGGCATATCCGGATAGCGTACGAACCCGATCTCGCCGCAGTTATGGCTCACGAAGCCGTTGGAGATGTATCGGTGGATGCCGGGCACCTGGCAGTCGTAGACCTCCCGCCTACCGAGTTTGCGAACCTCCAGGACCGTCTCTGTCCAGAATGGCGATTCCAGCAGTACCCGGTGTCCGCGTTTCCTGCCGGCGATGAGCCGGTTCAGCTGCTCCCATGCCGTCTTGGAGAAATGGATCCACCAGGTCTTCGTGACCCCGTTGTAGTGGAGGCGGGACGGGATGCCGAGCAGGTTTAGCACCAGTTTGGTGCGTCTGGGTTCTTGTTCGTCCTCCGTCCACAGGTTCAGGTAATACATGTCCTCGGTACGGTCTACTAGCTGGTCCTTCCGCTCGCGGATGGCGCTTGCCAGCGATTCCAGCGCCTCCGGATCGATAGACCAGTCCCCGGTGATGACTACCCTATCGCCTGGTTGGAGCTCCTGGAGCGATTTCCAGTCCTCGCCTTCGACCAGCACACGGTGGTCGGCGGTGGCGGTGATTACCGAGCCCTCTTCGGTAACCAGCTCGAAGACCTGTTTGCGACCGCTGGAGAAGAAGCCGTCGATGGGGTAGTGTCGGCGTTGGTAGGCAATCTGTGTGGGCTGCTGCACCAGTTTGGCAGCGGGTACGGCGCCCTGCGTGGTTAGTATCCAGGTGTCGCCGGTGACGCACGGGTTGGTAGAATAGAATTGCGTGCCGGGCGCCTCGCCTTCGGCGTGCTTGCTGGCGTTGATGAAGCCCGGCTCGCCGTTGGTGAGCATCCCGTCTACCGCTTCCTCGAAGACACGGAGCGCGTGTGCGTCACCCGTTTGGATGGCACGGAAAAACTTCTTGTCCACCACCACGGAGATGTTGGTGGTATGGTGGTGGTGCACGCCGGGTATCTCCGGATCGCGGTGCGATTTGCAGTGGATAAAGTCGAAGATGTCCGGGTCTTGCCAGTACTTCATGGCCATCCGTGCGGACCGTCTGGAACCGCCGGCGACCACACACGCGGCGATGAAGTGATCGATATCCATACAGTCCATGGGGGTGACTTCGCCGGGGAAGCGCTGGTTGAGAACACCGGCGACCTGCACGAGCATCAGCGCCAGCGCACCGGGCCCGCTGGCAGTGCCGCCAGTACTGCGCAGTATCGATCCGGCGGGTCGGATACGGCTTAGGTCGAACACGAGCTCTACCGACTCGCCGGTGCGACCCTGATCGCTCACAAACGCTTCCAACAGGGTGCGCAGCGCCGTGCTCCAGCCCTCGCGGGTGTCTTCGATATCCAGATAGTTGCCGTTGGTACCCCGCCATTGCGGCGAGTACTTGCGGCTGTGGAGTAGGCGCAGGGTGGTCTCGTTCCCGTAAACACCGCGTCTGGCATGCTCCGGTACCAGGTTCCTTCGCACCGCATAGGGCTCGATGGTGATGGTCGTATCCAGATCGGGGTGGTCCTCGCGGACGAGTAGGTGCAGCTCTACCGGATGCCGCACCACCCACGGTCGGTTACCGTTGCGGGAGTGGACAAACCGTCTGGAGTAGTTGGCGCCGACACCACCGCCCTCCATCAAACGCTCGAAGGTGTGTGTAAAATGCTCGGAGAAGGTCTCGGTGAAATCGGCGCAGTGGCAGTTGTGGATGTAGGCACGCCCGCCGCGGGAGCCGGTGAACCGGATATGGCGACCGCCCGGCAGGATCTTCATCTGGAGCAGGTACCGGTAGAGCTTCTCGGGCTCGCCCGGCTCGATGTACCGTTCCGGCACGAAGCTGCAGTTCCCGTTCACGATACGGGCACATGCTTCGTACCAATCCTCCAGGAACCCGTCCGGTCGGACCTCCGCATAGGAGCGCCGGAACGTGTCCAGGCCCGTCGGACCGAACTGGATAGCGGTGGTGTTACGTGCCTGCTGGATATCCTGCTCGTCGATGTATCTGCGTATTGCGGACATATTTTCCCTCCTTATTTACAGTACCGGTGGATGATGGTTTCGCGTCGGAGTAGTGGATGCACTGGCAAATACCACAAACAGCCGGGTGCCGTTCCTCCTAGCGACCATGGGGCGGAGCCGGAAAGCGCGGCACCCGGCTGTGGTGCGGTAGCGCCAATATGGTCACAGCAAGTCTTCTAGTACCATCTGTCCGTCCGATTCCGCGACGTACTCCCGGTCTATCTCGTCCACGTCAATACCGCTGCAGGCGCCCACACGCTGGTAATCGGAGAGCGCCAGCTGTTCGGTATGGAGTAGCTGGTACACGGCGTGCAGAGGATCATCTGCAGCGAGGTTTCGCATCCGCTCGGAGGTCATACTCCGGAACAGGTTGCGTGGTACCGTGATTTCCGATTGCACCAGCTTGATAATCTCATTGTTGCAGACGGTGAACAGATAGCCGAAGAAGTTATCGTTTCTGGTGGGGTCGTAGGAGCGTACCGCTTTGAAGACGGCGAGCTCCACGAAGACCACGAAATCGTCCAGAGAGTGGCCGGTACCGGGTCGATGCCGCAGGTTTGCGGCTGCAGTATGTCGGATCAGCGGCTGTAGAATCTTGATAATGCGTTCGACAATACCGTCGCGGTAGCATTCGTCGGCACGCCGGTACCGATCCAGTAGCAGATGCACCTCGTCCAGGTGCTGACGACTGAACTCCAGCCAGAACGTTCTGGAGGTCTGCTGCTCCACCATGGCTGCTTTACCCGCGCCGCCGGTTGTGACTGGCATTCCGTATCCTCCTCCTTCTCTGCCAGTTTCCATCGAAGGAAATAGTCTCCGGAATCCATAAACTGCGCGGGTTTTTAGGGAGCATGCTGATTTTTTTTTTGTAGTGAATAGTGCTATCTGTGGTTCGGTGGGGGTGGGAGCTCGGCCTCAGAGAGACTATCGACGAAGCGACAGGCGCCGGCGAGCTCTCTGGTCAGTTGGAGCAGCCCATTCGGTAGCGGCTCGGAAACGTTATGCCAGTGGCCGGGCGATGTCTGCCAGAAGGCATGCAGGACGGTGAGTAGCGCCCTCGCGTCGGCCGCGTCCATTCCTGCGGATCGCAGCGCGGTCTCCGGCCCATACCTGGCGTACTGCGCTATCGCGTACAGCAGCGCCATGTGGTGGTTCCATCGCGCGAGCGAGATGTGCTGTCCGTCTAGGAGAGGGTCGAGCGTATCCAGCAGCGCTTCCAGCAAGGCGGCATGTCGTAGTCGCTCTGCGTCTGATACGGGTGGTGGGAGGCATGCCAGTGACGCCGCCGCCCGAAGCAGTACCCGTTCAGCACATCGACGATCTGCCACCTGCGGCAGACTCTCCGGAACGGGGCAGGTCAGGGTGTGGGGGCCCGCCTGCCACGAATAGGTGTTTTGCTCCTCTTCGCTCTGTACGGCACGGTCAGACGGGAGTAGCGACGTGATGAGGTAACCCTGGTGGCCTTCGGACAGCAGCAGGGCCGGCATGACCATGCGGGTAACGTGTCGGGCGATGTCGCCCAGCACGCTGGACCTCAGCTCCAGGACACGACCGCTCGACGGCTTCAGATAGATATGGTGGTAGGGGAGGGATACTACCGGTGGGAGAGCGATACGCTCGCCGGTGGCGTCGGGGTGCTGGAGGTCCCACAGTAGGCGCAACCGCAGCAGCACCAGATCGGGGTAGGCGATACGGAACCGGATACGGGTACCGGCGGTGGCGGCGTCGGCATGGAGGAGACCGCCGATCTGTTGCAGTAGCAGGCTCTGCTCTGCCTCTTCTACCAGCCGTACCAGCATGTCGGCATCCAGTATTTCCAAAGGCAGGTCGACGCCGTCGGCCGGTTCGCCACGATACACAAACCAGCCGCACGAGCCCACACCGGTGGCGGCAGCGTGTAGTATCTGGAAGTTGAACAGGAACCGGGCAAGCGCTCTGGCGCGGGGAATCTGCTGCCAGTGTGGGTGAATCCAGAGCAGCTCCCTACCGACAGGCTGGGAGACGATCACACCGGCGCGTGGGCGACTCAGTGCTGCATAATCGATGGGGACCTGCGCCTTCTGCCATGGAGACACCCAGCCGGAGCGGGTGTGGAACCGCCAGTAGGCGCGGGTTGGGCCTTCGGTCGGGACGGTAACGGGTTCACGACACCGCCCGAGCAGTAGCGGTAGCCAGTCTACCTGGTAGTTTGCGGTGCGGGAACCGCTGTGAACCACTATCTCCAATCGGTATCGTTGGTATAGTCTGCTTAGTAGCCTCGGCGCGTTCATAACTGCTGCCTGTAGATTCAATGCACGCATGGCTTCGGCTCCGTTTCCCTGTCGGATGATTCCGACCCGGTGTGGACCGGGTACAGCCTCCTGCGGTGCCGGTCTGTCCGGTTCGTCGGTGGAGGCCGTACCCGGCCACGTGGGTACACTGTCCGGATTGGCGCCAACGGCCGGCGTTACTCCTGTGGTCCGGCGACCATATCGGCGAAGGGGTCGCCGAGGTCGCTTAAATCCACTTCCGAGTCCTGCAGACCGTCGCTCCAGTTGGGTGACTCCATGACGCGACTGCTCTCCGGCCGTGTCGGCTTGCGTGGCGGTCTCGACTCCGCTTGGGCGGTGGGTCGGTCGGCAGACTGCGCCGACTGCTCCGCCCGTGCGGGCTGCTCCGACTTTGGGTTTACCACCGTCGCTGCCGAGTCCTGCGTATCGGCGGGTCCGAGCGAGAAGATCTCCGTAAAGTGGATGGTCACGGACCAATCTGGTCCCTGTGCGGGTCGGTTCTCCTGCTGGGTCTGCGGGCGTCGCTCGTAACGAGGCTCTGCCAGCCCACAGATCTCCACGACGGTGCCCTTCTCCAGCGAGCGCGCGACCGCTACCAGTGGCGAGTCGGGCGAGATCCACAACTTCACGGGGAAGGAGATGGGTTGCCCGTTGCGGGACTGGCGGCTAGTGGCAAGCTTCAGGTTCATGTACCAGTTCCCGCTGCCGGTCTGACCGACGGCCGCGACCGTAGCGCGTAGCGCAACCAGCAGGCCGGTATCGGGAACGAGGGTGGGGATGGTAATGTACGACATGGTTGGTTTACCTCCTTATCGTGAGAATGGGTAAAAAACGGTATGGCAGCCTACGCCAAGTCGGCGCGGTGTCGGTCGAGAGGTGGTCGCAGGCGGTGCCTGGTGTATCGGGCTTCGCCGATCCTGCACCTACACCGCTGCAGTTGCCCCGGGTAATTCCACTACCCGGGGATTTTTTTTTGTGGGCCATCGGTACCGCCTGCGCCGTTTGGACTACTCCTCGACCTCCTCTTCCTCCTGCATGGTGTATCCCAGGAAGTGGAGTGCCCTGCCGATAGCACCGGTTTGTGCCCGCTCGACAAATGGGGTGTTCTCGCCGGAGGCAAACTTGAAGCCGTCGGAGCGGACGCGCTCGTTCTCGTCAAGGATCTGGGCGTGTGCGAGCGCGTAGCCGGCGCTGGGGTCGACCGCGACCAGCTGGCTGCGGATAGACCAGTTGGGGTGGTCGCGCCGGAACTCCTGCACCCGCTCCTGTACCGATCGGTAGGTGTGGATCCACGACCTGGATTGACGGCCGGTCTGCTGCGGCGACGCCGTGGAGGCGCCACCGGCAGGGCCGGTACCGGCACGGTAGTAGGTGGGTCTGTTCTCTGCCATATTGTCCGGTCCTCCTTGTCTTGATGTGGTTGGAGTTGTGGAGAGAATATATCGACCGACGGCGGTTAGGTGCCGCCTTGCTCGGTGAACCGCCGTTCCAGCAGATCCGATTGCGCCTTGTCTAGCGGCTCCACACGGTTGCACCAACTGAGATACCGCAGGAACATACGACCCAGGAAGCTGGACGTTTTGTTCTTTTTCCAGTGCCATACAAGCACCGGCACCAGGTAGGGCAGGTGCGGATAGTATGGCGGCGGCTGGAACGAGGCGGTCAGCACCGAGTTCTCGATACCGGCACGCTGCACGGCATCGTTATACACAAACGTGACGACCTGCGCCGCGTATTTCAACCCACTGGCGCCGTATACGTCATCCACGTCGGGGTTGCGCCAGTTGGCGGATTTGCGGGCGTGGGTGGTGCAGATGATGGGCATCTGGTACTGGGTGGACAGGTCCACCAGGCGTTGCGTAACGTACTCCTGACGCTGGAGCTCCGATTCCATAGCTGTTGTGGTGGTTACGTCACGCAGTGAGTCTACCGCCAGGAACAGGCGCCGACCGGGGTGCCGTTTGGCCAGCCACTCCGCCCGGATATCCACAATCTGGGAGATATCCTCAATGGTGACGGAGAGACCGCGCTTGCCACCTAGTGCGTGGCGCACCTCTTCGTGGTCGTAGATGTACAGACTGTCCGCCCAGGACTCCATATGCCGGTACCCCTCCTCGATACGGCGGAGCACATCCTGGTTTTGTACCTCTATCTCCTGCAGCACGTCGTTGATCCGGACCTGCATCAGGCTGGCGAGATAGATGGCCGTGCGACGACGGGCGGTGTCGTCGATGGTGAAATCCATGAGGAACATGCGGTCGCTGTTATTGAACAGCATCTGCTGGATGAGGTTTACCGTAATGCTGGATTTGCCATGGTTGGTCTGACCGGCGATAACCAGGATTCCGTGGTTCCAGCACTCCAGCGCATCCCCTACCGGCTGCCAGTCCGCGTCCCAGTGGAATCGGCTGGCGGTGGCCGGGTTGGTGTTCTCCTGGCGGAACTCGTGGAGCTGGTCGCACAGGGTGCGGCCCAGGTGGTCGGTAGTAGATACGTTAGAACTCATAGTAGGTTGTCTCCTCCCGGCGACGGCGTGGGATGAGGTCAAACACGCTATCTACAGGCTGGTAGCCGGATTCCAGTGCACGGAGGATCCGTTTCGCCCCGTAGCTGCCGGCGAGTTGGAGAATACCACCGGCAACGGTGCGCCGGGTCTCCGCGCTGGGATAGACGTTACGGGTGTTCAACCGATAGGCGTAGAATATCCGTACCAGCGCCCGGAACGGTATCGATGCGAGGAACCATGGGGCCGCCGCCTGTAGCAGGGGCTCGTCCCGCATGTAGCGACGTAGATACGCCACCATGCGCGGACTAAGCTCCAGCGGCACCGTGAACGTGCGGCTCTCCAATCGGTCGTCAATGGCGGCCTTGCCCTGTAGGTTCGCAAATGTTTGCAGGATGATGTTGTGCGCCTGGAAGGCGCGCCGCACAACGGTGTGACACTGCCCGAGCGAGCATCCCAACGA
>Ga0308407_1001575_pt1 | contig 11813 bp, 17 predicted proteins | sample HotsprSampleMSe2_FD_203476 | JGI IMG/M metagenome (GOLD analysis project Ga0308407, IMG submission 203476) | Hot spring phototrophic mat microbial communities from Mushroom Spring, Yellowstone National Park, Wyoming, United States - 20060911_MSe2 ...
TCTTCAACGAGCCGAAATTGCTGAAATCCGATTACACACGACCGTCCACCAGCCGACACCGGGTTTCAGTGCTCTTCAACGAGCCGAAATTGCTGAAATAACCACACCGACAGCGGAAGGCGAGGGGGTGTCGTTGTTTCAGTGCTCTTCAACGAGCCGAAATTGCTGAAATCGAATACGATACTGGCGATGATCCAGCGCCTGCTGCCGTTTCAGTGCTCTTCAACGAGCCGAAATTGCTGAAATCCCTAACCGTTCCAACGGCGGCTATCGAGTACTGTGTTTCAGTGCTCTTCAACGAGCCGAAATTGCTGAAATCATGGTCGTTGGATTTGTGTTCTGGACGGCATGGAGTTTCAGTGCTCTTCAACGAGCCGAAATTGCTGAAATTCGTGAAGATCGCATTATGCGGTATTACGGTTTTAAGTTTCAGTGCTCTTCAACGAGCCGAAATTGCTGAAATTCACCACTCTATTGTTGACAGCAAGCGCAAGCACAGTTTCAGTGCTCTTCAACGAGCCGAAATTGCTGAAATGACCAACAACACGACGAACAAATAAACAAATCTCCAGGTTTCAGTGCTCTTCAACGAGCCGAAATTGCTGAAATGTACGCGTATGATGGGTATGGCGTCGTGCGCGTCGCCGTTTCAGTGCTCTTCAACGAGCCGAAATTGCTGAAATTTTCCGCAACGACAGTACGCTGGTGTGGCGCTTCCGTTTCAGTGCTCTTCAACGAGCCGAAATTGCTGAAATATTTTGGCGCTCGTGGGCGAGTGAGTATGCGTGATGTTTCAGTGCTCTTCAACGAGCCGAAATTGCTGAAATATTTTGGCGCTCGTGGGCGAGTGAGTATGCGTGATGTTTCAGTGCTCTTCAACGAGCCGAAATTGCTGAAATTCCCCCCTCCGGTTGCTCCCGTTTGAGCGGTATATGCCGTTTCAGTGCTCTTCAACGAGCCGAAACTGCTGAAATTCTGATTGTCGCTGGAGTTGTTTTGTGCCAGGTGGAGTTTCAGTGCTCTTCAACGAGCCGAAATTGCTGAAATAATCGGCAGTGGGAACGTCATTCGGAGTTTACACTCCGTTTCAGTGCTCTTCAACGAGCCGAAATTGCTGAAATATTAACGCCTTTATCTTCTTCTGTTTCAAATATACGGTTTCAGTGCTCTTCAACGAGCCGAAATTGCTGAAATTTAACCGATATTATCCGCATTGATTTATATCTCTTATTGTTTCAGTGCTCTTCAACGAGCCGAAATTGCTGAAATCCGGTGGTTTTCTCGGTGCTGACGTATCTGCGCGTGGGTTTCAGTGCTCTTCAACGAGCCGAAATTGCTGAAATCCTGCATCCCAACAGCTCCTGCGCGCCACGCGCGCCTGTTTCAGTGCTCTTCAACGAGCCGAAATTGCTGAAATCCACTATCCAGCGCAGGGCCGGAATCGACGGCATCGCCTGTTTCAGTGCTCTTCAACGAGCCGAAATTGCTGAAATCTGCGGTCTGGTACATGCGCCGGCGCGAGGCCGGCGCCGTTTCAGTGCTCTTCAACGAGCCGAAATTGCTGAAATCGGTACAGTGAGTACAAGGAAATCAGCGCGAAGCATTGGTTTCAGTGCTCTTCAACGAGCCGAAATTGCTGAAATTTTTCTTTTTCTCTCTTGACAACCTCGCCGAAGCGGTTTCAGTGCTCTTCAACGAGCCGAAATTGCTGAAATCGTGCTGCGAAGCGCGCGCAGTCCGGCGTTTGTCGAGTTTCAGTGCTCTTCAACGAGCCGAAATTGCTGAAATTGCGCGGACGCGGCGATGCACCTGGCGCAGCAGCAGTTTCAGTGCTCTTCAACGAGCCGAAATTGCTGAAATGTGAACTGTCAAGTGCACAAAGCGCGCAACTTCACCCGTTTCAGTGCTCTTCAACGAGCCGAAATTGCTGAAATGGTTCTATCGCTTTGGCTCGCGTCGACTTTGAAGAGGTTTCAGTGCTCTTCAACGAGCCGAAATTGCTGAAATCAAGATAGTCCTTATCGTCAACCAGCATACGTCGCATAGCGTTTCAGTGCTCTTCAACGAGCCGAAATTGCTGAAATACGTCTCAAGTTCGCTCTGGTTGCCGTGCGATCCCACCGTTTCAGTGCTCTTCAACGAGCCGAAATTGCTGAAATATCCTCGCGTGCATCATCGTCACGCATGCGCTCGCGCGTTTCAGTGCTCTTCAACGAGCCGAAATTGCTGAAATCTATAAATCTATGAGAATAACGCAAGTACACGATCGGTTTCAGTGCTCTTCAACGAGCCGAAATTGCTGAAATTTAGCGCAAGGAAGGAGAGATCAGGGCTATGGCGGTTTCAGTGCTCTTCAACGAGCCGAAATTGCTGAAATCTGGCGCGTGTTCCGGTCGCTGAGCTAGAGGTGTGGTTTCAGTGCTCTTCAACGAGCCGAAATTGCTGAAATGTGACCGGTTGGCTGTTGCTGTATGACGCCGTCGGGTTTCAGTGCTCTTCAACGAGCCGAAATTGCTGAAATTTTGACACTGTTACCAACGTTGATCGAGTTGGCGAGTTTCAGTGCTCTTCAACGAGCCGAAATTGCTGAAATGCAGCGCGAATCGGTAGCGCTCCACGAGCGCATCGTGTTTCAGTGCTCTTCAACGAGCCGAAATTGCTGAAATGAGAACGCAGAAGAGTTTGTGGAAAAGGAGGCGATGTTTCAGTGCTCTTCAACGAGCCGAAATTGCTGAAATCTACCACAGACGCCGCCGGTTGTCAAGCCCCAATTTGTTTCAGTGCTCTTCAACGAGCCGAAATTGCTGAAATCTAAGCGGTCTTGCGCGCCCCGCCCGCCCGCTGAAGGTTTCAGTGCTCTTCAACGAGCCGAAATTGCTGAAATGCCCGGACTCCAACGACGACCCTGAGAATCGCGCCGGTTTCAGTGCTCTTCAACGAGCCGAAATTGCTGAAATCTGCACGGCTTCAGTTCCTGCGCGACGGCTCCGGTGTTTCAGTGCTCTTCAACGAGCCGAAATTGCTGAAATTCATGCCAAGCATTACGCGCGTACCGCCGCCACGTGTGTTTCAGTGCTCTTCAACGAGCCGAAATTGCTGAAATCTGATAGCGCCCCAGGTGGGGGCGCTATCAATCTTTTGTTTCAGTGCTCTTCAACGAGCCGAAATTGCTGAAATTAAAGCAGGGAAATGTGCATCAGCAGAAGCATTGCGGTTTCAGTGCTCTTCAACGAGCCGAAATTGCTGAAATATGGAAGGAGTGAACGGAGCGACGGTGATGTTTTGGGTTTCAGTGCTCTTCAACGAGCCGAAATTGCTGAAATACCTGCCCGTCAAGCCGGTCAAGTGAGTAACACAGAGTTTCAGTGCTCTTCAACGAGCCGAAATTGCTGAAATCATCGCCCACGCGGTTGCGGCGTGGCGGCGGATGCCGTTTCAGTGCTCTTCAACGAGCCGAAATTGCTGAAATACCAACTGCCGCAGCCACTGCTCGAAGCGCGACCGCTGTTTCAGTGCTCTTCAACGAGCCGAAATTGCTGAAATGTCACATCCACCCAGCGCGTGCAATCGACCGACGAACCGTTTCAGTGCTCTTCAACGAGCCGAAATTGCTGAAATTCTGCGATTTGCCGGTTCCCGTGTTGGCCGATGCGCGTTTCAGTGCTCTTCAACGAGCCGAAATTGCTGAAATAGTCACATCCACCCAGCGCGTGCAATCGACCGACGAACCGTTTCAGTGCTCTTCAACGAGCCGAAATTGCTGAAATTGCGATTGGACTCGGTTTTCGCGCGTGGCTCGTTATCGTTTCAGTGCTCTTCAACGAGCCGAAATTGCTGAAATGGAATCCCAGACCAACAAAAACGATCGTCAACTGGGGTTTCAGTGCTCTTCAACGAGCCGAAATTGCTGAAATGTCAACGCACTCGTGCTGGAAATGGTCAACAACGGAGTTTCAGTGCTCTTCAACGAGCCGAAATTGCTGAAATCGGAATCGGCGCGGTCAAGGGTTGTGCTGTACAACAAGTTTCAGTGCTCTTCAACGAGCCGAAATTGCTGAAATGCGTTTGCGCACAGAGCGGGTACTATGCGCAGATAGGACGTTTCAGTGCTCTTCAACGAGCCGAAATTGCTGAAATTTTCGGGTGACTCTGGAGAGTTGCTCTGGCTGCCCAGTTTCAGTGCTCTTCAACGAGCCGAAATTGCTGAAATTCATATCCAGCAGTCAACGCAAACGACCACGCGCGTTTCAGTGCTCTTCAACGAGCCGAAATTGCTGAAATTCTGCTTGATCCAGACGGGTAACCCTGAGCGTCGCTCGTTTCAGTGCTCTTCAACGAGCCGAAATTGCTGAAATAACAGAGTTCTCTAGCCATCGCTTCCGTCTGGAGATGTTTCAGTGCTCTTCAACGAGCCGAAATTGCTGAAATTCCTCATACACGCCATACGTCGACGACGCGCCAGGGTTTCAGTGCTCTTCAACGAGCCGAAATTGCTGAAATGGCGGCATACGGTTCGTTGAGGATGTCCTCACCGTGTTTCAGTGCTCTTCAACGAGCCGAAATTGCTGAAATGGAGGTAAGCAAAATGATCACGTCGGTAAAGATCGAGGTTTCAGTGCTCTTCAACGAGCCGAAATTGCTGAAATCTCAACGTCAACCGTACTCGCGTTCGCGGCGGACGCGGTTTCAGTGCTCTTCAACGAGCCGAAATTGCTGAAATTGAGCACGCTCGCGGCGTCGCGGATGCTGAGCGCCGCGGTTTCAGTGCTCTTCAACGAGCCGAAATTGCTGAAATCGGAACTCGCTGCCGAGATCGCCGCGCGGCTGCGCGGTTTCAGTGCTCTTCAACGAGCCGAAATTGCTGAAATTGCGACGAAGGACGGGAAGTCAAAGTTTTTCGATGCCAAGTTTCAGTGCTCTTCAACGAGCCGAAATTGCTGAAATGGTCTACCCGCCCCCGCCCGCCGGATCGCGGTATCGAGTTTCAGTGCTCTTCAACGAGCCGAAATTGCTGAAATTCAATCCGTCTGGCGGCGTGGTTGTACCGCCAGCGCGTTTCAGTGCTCTTCAACGAGCCGAAATTGCTGAAATTTGACAAAACGGGCGTTCTGGAGTATACTGCGGACTAGTTTCAGTGCTCTTCAACGAGCCGAAATTGCTGAAATCGCTGGAGATCACCGATGAGGGGGTGATCATTCGCGTTTCAGTGCTCTTCAACGAGCCGAAATTGCTGAAATGACGGTGTGGATGTTCGCCCAGCGCCCCACCGACGGTTTCAGTGCTCTTCAACGAGCCGAAATTGCTGAAATCGCGCCGCGCGCTTTGAGCGTATTCCGCTGTTCGTTTGTTTCAGTGCTCTTCAACGAGCCGAAATTGCTGAAATACGCGGTGTTGAAAGCGCGCGTGATGCTGCGCGGAACGTTTCAGTGCTCTTCAACGAGCCGAAATTGCTGAAATTGAGCGCATGGTGAGGGAGATACTGCACATTCAAAAGTTTCAGTGCTCTTCAACGAGCCGAAATTGCTGAAATATTCACGCTCATTGAATCGTTGCAACCGTAAACCGTTAGTTTCAGTGCTCTTCAACGAGCCGAAATTGCTGAAATCGCCGTTGCTGTTTCGCCATGCACAGATTGATACGAAGTTTCAGTGCTCTTCAACGAGCCGAAATTGCTGAAATCCAAATAGGTGATATTGATGTCGAACGGGACGATACGTTTCAGTGCTCTTCAACGAGCCGAAATTGCTGAAATTCCACAACGGAAGCCGAAGCGAACGACCGGAACTGAACGTTTCAGTGCTCTTCAACGAGCCGAAATTGCTGAAATCTTCGACCGACAGATGCAACTTCTTCGCCAGCCCGACGTTTCAGTGCTCTTCAACGAGCCGAAATTGCTGAAATGGTGAATACGACCGGTGAGCGGGTGGATGTACGCGGTTTCAGTGCTCTTCAACGAGCCGAAATTGCTGAAATTCTTGACGACTCCGAGCCGTAGTACAGCGTCGACCCAGTTTCAGTGCTCTTCAACGAGCCGAAATTGCTGAAATCCGTTGCAGTCTGCCCATTAGACGCGCCAGCAGTGGTTTCAGTGCTCTTCAACGAGCCGAAATTGCTGAAATCGCGTGTTGTTGAAAGAGTAGGTAACGACAACGACCGTTTCAGTGCTCTTCAACGAGCCGAAATTGCTGAAATTGCGCCGAACACTGCGTTCCAAACGTAATCGAGCGGTTTCAGTGCTCTTCAACGAGCCGAAATTGCTGAAATCCTAACTGTTTGGCGACAATCGTTGCTGCGTTGGCGGTTTCAGTGCTCTTCAACGAGCCGAAATTGCTGAAATTCTGCTGAAAGACACCGGCGGCGGGGAGTACTACGTTTGTTTCAGTGCTCTTCAACGAGCCGAAATTGCTGAAATAAAATTGACGACGTTGAATTGAATCGCCCCAGCGGGGGTTTCAGTGCTCTTCAACGAGCCGAAATTGCTGAAATTTCGGCGTCGCGGTTGCGTTCAGCGTCGACCCGATTGCGGGTTTCAGTGCTCTTCAACGAGCCGAAATTGCTGAAATACTTCGCCCGATTCGGCGGATTTGTTATAGATACGGTTTCAGTGCTCTTCAACGAGCCGAAATTGCTGAAATAGACCGGTAGCAAAGCAACCACGCAAGCGTATATCAGGCAGTTTCAGTGCTCTTCAACGAGCCGAAATTGCTGAAATTTTGCACGTCAATGCGTGCAATCGAGAGCGTTTCCGTTTCAGTGCTCTTCAACGAGCCGAAATTGCTGAAATCCGAATCGCGATTCGGCATATGCGCCAACCAGAAACGTTTCAGTGCTCTTCAACGAGCCGAAATTGCTGAAATGGTACGTGCAAAAGCGCCGATTACGCAAAGCGATCAGGTTTCAGTGCTCTTCAACGAGCCGAAATTGCTGAAATCTACTTCAAACGTAACCCTGGTGTACCTTCACCAAAGTTTCAGTGCTCTTCAACGAGCCGAAATTGCTGAAATTTTGTTGCCGTAAGCGGCATTACAGTTCCCTTGGGAGTTTCAGTGCTCTTCAACGAGCCGAAATTGCTGAAATAATATATTCACCTTCTTGCGGTTTCAAGCCAGATTGAGGTTTCAGTGCTCTTCAACGAGCCGAAATTGCTGAAATCCCTTGCCGCTCTTACCGCTGATCGCTTTGCGTAATGTTTCAGTGCTCTTCAACGAGCCGAAATTGCTGAAATTGACAGTAGAGCCGCGTTTGTTTGAAAAAGAAAACGACGAGTTTCAGTGCTCTTCAACGAGCCGAAATTGCTGAAATGCACGATAGCGAACGTGAACGAGTCGATCATTGACCTAAGTTTCAGTGCTCTTCAACGAGCCGAAATTGCTGAAATCAATGTAGCCGCTGATGCTCATTTCCCTGCAATTGTGTTTCAGTGCTCTTCAACGAGCCGAAATTGCTGAAATCTCTCAAAATCGTGCTTGTATCACAATCCGCAATATGTTTCAGTGCTCTTCAACGAGCCGAAATTGCTGAAATTGATGGACGCACCGCCGATTATGGGTTGAGAACGAGGTTTCAGTGCTCTTCAACGAGCCGAAATTGCTGAAATCGTCCGGGCGCCGTACAAGACGCGCCCGGTCAACCGTTTCAGTGCTCTTCAACGAGCCGAAATTGCTGAAATCCGATCTTATCGCGATCCAGCCCTGAACTCGACAGTTGTTTCAGTGCTCTTCAACGAGCCGAAATTGCTGAAATGGTATTCCACCCCGAAGAGGAAGAGGCTCCTTACACAAGTTTCAGTGCTCTTCAACGAGCCGAAATTGCTGAAATAGTCACATCCACCCAGCGCGTGCAATCGACCGACGAACCGTTTCAGTGCTCTTCAACGAGCCGAAATTGCTGAAATGCAAGCTCGATAGACTGCTGCCGGTCGAGGGCCGATGTTTCAGTGCTCTTCAACGAGCCGAAATTGCTGAAATCGACGCGATGATGCCGCTGCTCTTGGGTGAGCTGATGTTTCAGTGCTCTTCAACGAGCCGAAATTGCTGAAATCGGGGAGTCAGCATTCGCTGGTCAAGCGCTACCCGCACTGTTTCAGTGCTCTTCAACGAGCCGAAATTGCTGAAATCATGTCAGGCGGTGGCTGCAGGGGTAGCGGTGTATGGTTTCAGTGCTCTTCAACGAGCCGAAATTGCTGAAATCAGCATGAACTTTTGACTCTTACCATGCCACGGAACGTTTCAGTGCTCTTCAACGAGCCGAAATTGCTGAAATCTTATCAAATTGATGTTGGGGATAAGCGCTGATGAGGTTTCAGTGCTCTTCAACGAGCCGAAATTGCTGAAATCGCTGCTCGAGCTCGCGCGCCATCTCTGCCAAGTGCGTTTCAGTGCTCTTCAACGAGCCGAAATTGCTGAAATAGTTCGGACCCCAATGACGGGCTTGAGTATCGCGCCAGGTTTCAGTGCTCTTCAACGAGCCGAAATTGCTGAAATTCACACTGCAACGCCGCGCGTTCGCCGCCGCGCTGCGTTTCAGTGCTCTTCAACGAGCCGAAATTGCTGAAATTGCGCGTGTCGATTTCGCCGAACCGTCGGTTGATCTCGTTTCAGTGCTCTTCAACGAGCCGAAATTGCTGAAATAGTGCGTCTTCCTGTAGCCGTCACGGTCGACGTGATGTTTCAGTGCTCTTCAACGAGCCGAAATTGCTGAAATTTGGACTACGCTGCACGCCCCGCCCGCCCGTTGAGGTTTCAGTGCTCTTCAACGAGCCGAAATTGCTGAAATGTCATCACATCGTTAGTCCAAACCGTAGCCAACGCCTGTTTCAGTGCTCTTCAACGAGCCGAAATTGCTGAAATAAATACGTGCGACCGCGATTCGCACGCCCAGTTAGCCGTTTCAGTGCTCTTCAACGAGCCGAAATTGCTGAAATCGTAGTACGGCAAGCCATCACCAGCGCGGTTCGACGCGTTTCAGTGCTCTTCAACGAGCCGAAATTGCTGAAATGCCGGGAACATACCGTCCGGCGTCCGGATACATGTCTGTTTCAGTGCTCTTCAACGAGCCGAAATTGCTGAAATGCGCGCCGTAGGTCACTTTGTCCAGCGGTTGTGAAAGTTTCAGTGCTCTTCAACGAGCCGAAATTGCTGAAATAGTCACGATAGAGATCGAAAAACCGGCGCTTTTCCGTTTCAGTGCTCTTCAACGAGCCGAAATTGCTGAAATCGGAAGACCCCGCGCTGTTGGCGTTGTTCCGTTCCGGGTTTCAGTGCTCTTCAACGAGCCGAAATTGCTGAAATCTATCGCGACCTCAAGCGCGCGTTCCAACAGTTGCGCGGTTTCAGTGCTCTTCAACGAGCCGAAATTGCTGAAATAATTGATGTTGACTGCGTTCCAGGTTCCGATGTCGTGTTTCAGTGCTCTTCAACGAGCCGAAATTGCTGAAATGCAACGCCGCGCGTTGGTTACGTTCTGGCAGCGCAAGTTTCAGTGCTCTTCAACGAGCCGAAATTGCTGAAATCAAGTAGAAGCCCCGCCGACGCTGGCGGGGTTTCTGTTTCAGTGCTCTTCAACGAGCCGAAATTGCTGAAATCCTAACTGTTTGGCGACAATCGTTGCTGCGTTGGCGGTTTCAGTGCTCTTCAACGAGCCGAAATTGCTGAAATTTTAGCACGCTTGTTGACATCGTTGAACTATTAGCGTTTCAGTGCTCTTCAACGAGCCGAAATTGCTGAAATGCCCGCCAGCCGCAGCGCTGTTCTTACGTCGAGACCGGGTTTCAGTGCTCTTCAACGAGCCGAAATTGCTGAAATCGTGACGACTATGCGGAAAAGGCATTTACCGCGCTTCGGTTTCAGTGCTCTTCAACGAGCCGAAATTGCTGAAATGATGCCATAATCGACGCCTATAGGCGTCAACGGAATGTTTCAGTGCTCTTCAACGAGCCGAAATTGCTGAAATTCGAGCGAATCGATGTTCACCCCGCGCATCTTTGCCGGTTTCAGTGCTCTTCAACGAGCCGAAATTGCTGAAATTCACCTTCGACCGCGACGCCCACTCCTTTGCGCTGAGTTTCAGTGCTCTTCAACGAGCCGAAATTGCTGAAATGGTACGGGTATGCGACATACACGCTCAACGAGTCGAACGTTTCAGTGCTCTTCAACGAGCCGAAATTGCTGAAATGTGCTGGACGGTTTGCACGCCCTATCTTGTGCTGATGTTTCAGTGCTCTTCAACGAGCCGAAATTGCTGAAATTTTGCCCCTACCGCGGCGTTGTGAGCCAGTGGGCGCGTTTCAGTGCTCTTCAACGAGCCGAAATTGCTGAAATCCGTTTGGCGACGATGTGTCCTGGGAGGGATCGATCGTGTTTCAGTGCTCTTCAACGAGCCGAAATTGCTGAAATTGAATGCGGCTACGAGCATCTTCAACCCGTTTGTGTGTTTCAGTGCTCTTCAACGAGCCGAAATTGCTGAAATCTATGCTGTGCTCACTGTATCCGATCTTTTACTGGAGTTTCAGTGCTCTTCAACGAGCCGAAATTGCTGAAATCCACCAGAAGCCCGTACCGCGCGCGCCGCCGTTTAGTTTCAGTGCTCTTCAACGAGCCGAAATTGCTGAAATCGCTGAAGCGCCGCGTCGCCTCTACCTCGTCCAGCGGTTTCAGTGCTCTTCAACGAGCCGAAATTGCTGAAATCCGCCCGCTGGAGCGGATGCGCGCCCCCCTGACAGGTTTCAGTGCTCTTCAACGAGCCGAAATTGCTGAAATTGACAGCGGCTACGGGTCAACGGTTGAACACACAAGTTTCAGTGCTCTTCAACGAGCCGAAATTGCTGAAATTGTGTTGTGACAGCAGTTCCCAAAAACTCAAACACGTTTCAGTGCTCTTCAACGAGCCGAAATTGCTGAAATCGCGCTGGTTTAAACAGACCGGCCGAGATGGATAGGTTTCAGTGCTCTTCAACGAGCCGAAATTGCTGAAATACCGTCAAACTGTTATATCGCATTTGTACCGTTCCAACGTTTCAGTGCTCTTCAACGAGCCGAAATTGCTGAAATCTTGATCATCATCACCTCTCCTTTCGAGATTGAGAGTTTCAGTGCTCTTCAACGAGCCGAAATTGCTGAAATTCATCCGTATTCGCTGCATCCGGTCGCACGTCGGATGTTTCAGTGCTCTTCAACGAGCCGAAATTGCTGAAATCATTTGTCGCTTCGCTCAACACCATCCGTTCTCAGAGTTTCAGTGCTCTTCAACGAGCCGAAATTGCTGAAATCTGAAAATGGGAACACTGCAACAGTGTTTGGGTTATAGTTTCAGTGCTCTTCAACGAGCCGAAATTGCTGAAATTCGAAGCCAAATTATCGAAATCATCGCGGCAACCAGTTTCAGTGCTCTTCAACGAGCCGAAATTGCTGAAATCTGAAAATGGGAACACTGCAACAGTGTTTGGGTTATAGTTTCAGTGCTCTTCAACGAGCCGAAATTGCTGAAATCGGAAGCCGCGAAGTGCTACCCGCGCGTACTGTCTGTGTTTCAGTGCTCTTCAACGAGCCGAAATTGCTGAAATGATCGAGACGCGCGCGGGCTTCGTTCAACGTCAGAACGTTTCAGTGCTCTTCAACGAGCCGAAATTGCTGAAATGCTGGATCGCCAGATCGCGCCGTTGATGATTGAACGTTTCAGTGCTCTTCAACGAGCCGAAATTGCTGAAATGTCGGTAGCGGCTGATCGCGAAAGAATCGCTTGCGGGTTTCAGTGCTCTTCAACGAGCCGAAATTGCTGAAATAAGTCGGTATCTCTCGTGAAAAACTCGTTTTCTA
>Ga0308407_1001584_pt1 | contig 11755 bp, 10 predicted proteins | sample HotsprSampleMSe2_FD_203476 | JGI IMG/M metagenome (GOLD analysis project Ga0308407, IMG submission 203476) | Hot spring phototrophic mat microbial communities from Mushroom Spring, Yellowstone National Park, Wyoming, United States - 20060911_MSe2 ...
GGGGATTTTGCGAATTGTTCGGGGAGAGTGAGGGGGTATGCGCAATATGTTGTGGGTGGATGTGGGTTGGAATAGGGTTGGAGGGGCGAGTTTGGCGTGTGTTTTGAGTTCAAATGGGGTGTAGGTTTGGAGTTTTCAATTTGTTCGAGGGAGTTTTCAATTTGTTCGATGGGTGTTGGGTGAGTTCAAGCAGTGGGTGACTCTTATCGGACTCTGCGGTAGAGGGGAGCGTGCAACCGTAGGTGGCGAAGATTGAGGCGATTCTGCAGCAGGTCGCCAAGGCGCGCCGCTAACCGATCACCCGCTCCCGATGATCCATCACATCCGTAATCGTGCCCCAATACAGCACATCGGGCAACAACCGCACTACCGCGTCCATGTTCTCCAGCAGCTCCACCGCATGGTTGTAGTGCGGCGTGCCGTACGGACCCAAACGCGACCAGCCCTCGAACGGCGCAATAGGGTTCGCAAGCGAAACGCACATCAGCGACTGGTTCGGGTGGAAATACGCGCTGCTGAGTTCTACCACCGTGCCGTGCAGCCAAATACTCGTCGTCTGGCACAGCAGCCGCCGATACGCACGCCACGCGGCAACCTGCCCTGTCGCCCAGTTCGCGCTGATGTCGCTGCCGTGATCCAGCAGGAATCGTTTCACCGCGTCCCCGCCCGAAGGCGCACTGGGCAAATATAACCCGCGCGAAAAAACAGCCCCCGAACTGCAGTTGTCGACCGCTTCATCGCCTACGAGGTGGAACCCTTGCCAAATGCGGTTGGGCGGCACGCGCTTGATGTTAATTCCCGTGCAGTTGCTCGACGAACGAACCCCACGAAACCCGAACTCTTTCAGGGCTTGCCAGTAGCACTCGCCGCCTGAGTTGTTCGCCGCCGTGTTGGTGTATCTATGCCCTGCGCAGTAGCCGTCGGGGAAGCCGAGCGCCAGCATCTCGTCGATATGCCCCTCAATAATCATACGCGCCGCGTGAATGTTGTCCATCGGCAGGTCGAAGGTTGTGCCTGTGCCGCTGGTGCGCCCTGTGAAGTCCCATTCCACCATTTCGGTATCGCCGACCTGCACGGTTTGTGCGTCCGCGCCTGCAACGCCTGTAGGCAGCACATGCGGCGCGACGCAACACCTGCCCCGTGCAATCGGCACATCGTTGGGCGTCCCGCGCTGCCTGCCAGCGTGCCGAATGTAGCCCGCGCTGACCGCGCTGCCCCACAAGCCGTCGCCGCCCCCAATGGTATAATCGTGCGGACCGCAGGGCGTTGTGCCCTCGCGATGTCCCGCCACGAGTATCTGATGCACGCGCATCGCCGCCTCGCGCGCCTCTGCGGGATAGCTAGTGTTGTAGAGGATGCCCCAATGCTGACGGCTGCTTGCACTCCGATCGCGTCCGCCTGTGGTCACGCCGCCAATGATGGCAGTGCCCTTGCGCCGTGCAAAATCGCGCATCCAGTCCCAGCTGGCGAGTAGGAAATCGCACTGCTCCCTGAGCGAGTAGGGCGGGTTGAAGGACGCTTCGAGTGCTTCCAGCGGGCGGCTGGTCTCGATCTGCACAGGGAGCCGATAGCGCGGGCGCACGCCTGCCAGCTGCAAGCCGTAGAGCAGCCAAAAGACGAACGGGCTGACCTCAGCGTCCCAGAGGTTGACGGCTCGCTGCGTTCGCGCCATCGCGTGCGGGAGCCAGAAACAGTTGCGGTAGCGGTAAGCAATCACGCAATCGCTGGGATAGGTCTCGGTATCTTCGTCGCTAATGGGCGGCGCAGGCACAGCGAGAATCTCGCCTGCCCTACCGTTCCGTGCAACGCGGTGCGTGTAGGCAGCGCTTACCAGCGCACTATGCTTCGCGGTGTCCAGTCGCCAGTAGTAGGGGATACGGTTCGTATGCGTGTTGCAAATCGTCTGCACATGGGCGCGGATGTTCTCGGCGAGAAAGAGGACGCACATCCCACGCGCCCGCGTAGCCGTCTGTATCAGCGGGTCGACCGAAGTGGCGCTGCCCCCATCGGCGGGGTAGAGCGTGCCTGCAATATCGCTGGGGTTCGGGCGCACAATCGGGAAGTCGCTGGGGAAGTTGCTGTTGTACGCGCCGCCAAGCGCCGCGGAAAAGTGCGGGTTGAAAAACAGGAACGCAGGGTCTTCAGGGTCGTTCCAGCTCATCCAGAAGACGGAGTAGCTATTGACCGAAGTTGCCGCGAGGTCGCCCGTGTTGTCGCAGAGGATGACGGCATTGAACTGGCGAAAGTAGCCGCGCAGGTCAGCGCTGTTAGCAGCGAACACACCCTGTGGGGTCTGGATGCTTGCGCTTGTACCGCCACTTGTAGCGATACACAGCGTGTAGTCGATACCGAGGTTGCGCAGGATTTGTGTCCACGCGCGATTGAAGTTGCCGAAGCTAAACAGCACCAAGCACACTTTTGGTTGCATCAGCGCACCCCCACAATCTTACTGGTCAGCGTGTAGTTGTTGCCCGCAGTGCGCCAGACTTCGATGCGGTACTGGTCGTAGTAGCCGTCGGTTGTTGCGGGGATTTCGATGCGTCCCCAAGTGTTGGCTTCGCCGGGGAGTGTTCCTGTAGCGAGCGTGATCCAGCCCGCGCCGAGCGGCGCGCCGTTATGGTCGGTCGCGCGTGCGAGAACGCGGTAGGTGGTTTCAGCAGCGCCCGCGCGGAAGTAGAACCAGACGAGTTTGCGGTACTGCATGCAGCCATCCAGCGTCGGCAGTTCGGTTGCTGTGGACTCCAGCAGGTCGCGGTTGGCGGTGGTATCTACGGTAGTTGTGGCGACGAGGAGGGTGTCGGGCGCTGTGGCGTCGACGGGGAGCCGATTTTGGCGGGATACGGCTTGCGCGTCGCCTTGCGAGAAGTGTCCGATGAGGGTTGGCGTGAGGGGCATAGCGTTATGGAGTATACCTGATGCGGGTATACTGGGTGTATGCCTCGATACGCATCCGTTGACGACCTCCGTGCGCGGCTAAGCGACGCGAAGATAGAGATTAGGGCGACCTCTGTGCCGACAGAGGCTCAGGTCGAGTCGTTGCTTGATCAGGTGGAGGCGGAGGCGCATGCGTATTTGCGCAATCGGTATGCGTTGCCGATTACGGATGCGGAGGCTGTGGTTGCGCTTAGGGGTTGGGTGGTGAGTTTGGCGTGCGAGCGCGTGTTTGCGCTTGCGTATCCGCAGGCGGCGGTGAACCCGTTTGCTGCGGAGGCGCGCGCGGCGCGGGAGTTGCTGCGCGCTGTGGCGCGCGGGGAGGCGAGTTTGCCCCGTGCGGACGCGCCCGCGCCTGAGCCGATTGCGGATTTGCCTGATGGGGAGCCTGAGTTTCGTGTGGGGAGGCGACTCTAATGACGCGCACGGAGCGGGTGTTGCAGCAGGTTTTGGATGAGTTGAATTATAATCTGGAGGACATCATCGTCAATGAGCCGTTGGTTTACAACGATTGTCCTCTACCTGAGGGCTACTATTTCGGGTTGCCCGATTTGCGGCGCGTTTCGGCGATGCCGATTGTGGCTGTGGAGTTGGACAACGAGACTTTGGCGACGCGCACTCTTGGTGGGGTGGGCGTTGGGCGGCGCGAGCGGGTGATCCCCGTGATGGTGGTGATTGCGCATGCGCACAGGGAGGAGGAGCGCCTGATGCGGCAGCTGATTCAGCTGTGCGATGCGGTTGTGCAGGTGTTGGAGCATGTGCCGCAGAGCGAGCGTTGGCTCATACAAGAGGCGGAGTTGGTAGACTTTTCGCCGCCGATCGAGGGTGAGCAATCGATGCCGTTTGTGCGGTATGCATCAGTGCGCGCGTTGGTGCAAGTGCGCCATGTGCGGGGTGAGGCTGGGTAATGCGCCGGTGGGAGTTGCTCAATCTGGTGGTGCGCAAAGGGTGCCAGTTGTGCGCGGCGCCTGCGGAGGTGCAGGAGGCGTTGTTGGAGATGATCGAGCGTCGCGCGCCTGTGCGGGAGGTGTTGCATTTTCTGGCAGAGCGCGGGTATACTGTGAGCGAGAAGGTGTATTACACCCATCGGAAACACCTTCGCCAATTCTTGGAACGCACTCAGAGTCCCTCATTTGCGGAGATACCCAGCATGCAAGCGCAGATTCAGTTGCAGCGGATGCAGATTGAGGCGTTGCGCCTTGCGCGCACGCGCGAGGAGAAGGCGCGCGCGGTGTTGGAGGCTTTGCGGGATCTTGTGAGCAGCGAGCATTATGAGGTGATTCGGGAGATTTTGGGGGTGGAGTCCGGTGACTGAGATTACGAATGCTATCAAGGATCTTGGCTACCCGGTTGCGGTGAGCATCTGGCTCATGTGGTTTTTGAGCGTGGTGGTCACCAGTCGTCTGCAGCGGTTGTTGGAGTGGGCGCTCGCGGTTAAGCATCAGCTGGATCATATCGAGGTGATGTTGCAGCAGCAGCTGGGCGCGTCCGCGGGTCTGCGTCGTCGTGAGGAGGGCGAGAGCGATGCTTGAGGCGATCGTGTTGGTTGGCGTTGGCGGGTTGGTGTGGACGCTGGCGCGCGGTTGGGCGGTATTGCGGGCGTTGGATCGCCTCTTGTGGCGTCGGTTGCGTTTGGACGCCGAGGGCGCGCAGGTCGCATTGGATCGTCCGACCGCGCTTGGGCGCAAGGCGGCGGAGGTGGCGCAGCGGTATATCGGGGTGGAGGAGTCGCCGCGCGGGAGCAATCGCGGGGCGCATGTGGACAGCTTTCTTCGGTTTGTGGGGCTCAGCCCAGGTCAGCCGTGGTGTACGGCGTTTGTGTGTTTCTGCGTGCACAAGGCGGCGGACGAGTTAGGGGCGCAGGTAAATTTCCCGAAAACGGGCTGGACGCCGAGCTTGCTCGCGTGGGCAAAGCGCGAGGGGCGTTTGGTGACGAGTCAGGAAATCGCGTCGGGCGTGCAGCCGCAGGAGGGCTGGGTGGCGTTGTTTTACTACCCCGCGCTCGGTCGTGTGGCGCATAGCGGGATTGTGGTCAAGCGGTTGCCGCTTGGGGCGGTGGTTACCGTTGAAGGCAACACAAACGACGACGGGAGCCGCGAGGGGTATAAGGTGATGCGCCGCGTGCGACTTGTGCGGCGGATCTATGCGTTTGTGGTGGTGTAGGCGATGAGCAAGCGCAGGCGTTATGAGGGCGCGGCCATGTCAGCGAGCGAGGCGGTCGTCGGGACAGAGCCTCAGGCGGAGCCTCGCGCCGAGGTCGAGCATTCGGCTGATGTTGACGACCGCAGCGCGGGTCGCGAGGTTGACAGCGCGCAGTATTCGTACCCTATCGAAGTGGATGGGGTAGGCGTGATTTTGCCGAAGGATCCGTTTTAGACCGACTCCGTCTCTTGGGGTTGAAGATGCCGTCGCGCGGTTTGGTTTCTCCTACGCGCGGCGGCGATTTTTCGAACCAATCGAAAACTCCCTTACGGCTCGCGCGGTTTGAGCGCGGGGATTTTGCGCAGGAGGGCGCGCAGGGTGGGTTCGGGCGCGCCCGCTTTGAGTTGGACGCCTGCGAGTTCGCCGCTGGCGATTGCGCACTCGATTTCGTGGATGACGAGGGGTTCGTTCGTGCGCGGGTGCGGAACCACATACCCGATTTCGGGCAGCGGGTGTGTGGGCGGAAGCTGCGCGGTGAGTGTTGTGGTGGGGTTGGCGTAGGCGGCGACAAGGTGCGCGAGGTCGGCTGGGCTAAGGTGGATGGGCGTATCGATGTCGCCGTAGCGCGTGTCGAGTTGTTGCTCGGCGGTGGCGGCTGCGCCGTGCATGAGGTAGAGCGTATCGCCAGGTTGGGGCGCGAAGGGGTCAGCAATTTGCACGCGCAGCACGGTGGGGTTGGGTCTGGAGACGACGCTGCCGGTGAGGTAGCGCGCGGGTTGCAGGATTTGGGCAGGCGCGCCTGCGGGCGGCGCGGATTGGAACGGCGCCCAGCGCACAACAAGGTCGTAGACATTGCCGCCTTGGGAGACGACGGCGTCGATGGCGGCGATTGTGCCTGCGGTGAGGTGGGATGGAATCTGCGCCGTGACGGGCTTGTGGGGCGGGTAGTTGCGTTCGGAGAGCGGTTGGTTGCCTGGGATGGCGTAGACGCCGTCGATGACGAGTGTGGCGGGGAGCGTGGGTGTGGCGGGTTGGAGTTCGATGGTTAGCGTCAATTCGTCAGTGGTGGGGGTGAGCGTGTAGGCGGTTTCGGTGTATCCTGCGTTTAGGTTGTTGAACACCTCGTCTGGGGATGTCGCGGCGTTGACCCGTATGCGCACGCGGGCGTTGTCGCCGCGTGCGTAGTAGCCGATGGTGATGGGGGCGTATGCGCCTGAGTTGTTTTTGGGGGCGCGGATGGGCTGTCTGAGCTGGACGCCGACCCAGACGGAGGTTGTAACATCGCAATCGATGCGTGTGGCGTATGCGCCGAGGTAGCCGTAGTGGTTTGGGTCGAGGGGCGTAATCGATGCGGTTGCGCCTGCTGGGACGACGAGTTGCCAGTATTCTGGGTTCGCGATTCGGCGGTCGGGGATGAGTTGGCTTGCGGGGTTGCTGATGCTAAGCCTGGTGTAGGTTTCGCGAATTGATTCGCTAATTTCCCAGAGCGCGTCTTTTGGGAGCGGGTAGGGCGTAAGGGGCAAGTCTTCGAGGGTCATGCGGATGCGCCCTGTGGGGAGGATTTCGGGTGTGATGCGGCAGGGTTTGAGTGATTGGTAGAGTTTGTAGGCGTCGCGCACGGTGCGGAGTTGGATGTCGCGCGTTCTGAGGCTGGCGGGGCTGAGGTCGTAGACGGGCTGGTAGCGCGGGGTGTGTCTGGTGAGGTGTCTGGCGAGGTGGTTTTCCCAGATGGATTGCGCGGCGCCTGTGCGTTCGGCTTGGCGGTTTAGGTCGGTGTATGGGCATGGGAGATCGAGGAAGTGTTCGCAGATTCCGCGGGCGCGGTATTGGTAGGCGTTGCTGTGTGCGCGGTAGGTTTTGTCGGTGACGACGGCGAGGTAGCGTGTGGCGTGGGCGTCGTCGAGCAGTTGGAGTTCTGCGCCGAGCGGGAGGTCGGCGTCGAGTTCGAAGGCGGCGTCGCCCGTGTAGCCTGCGCGGGTGAAGGCGACGGTGAGGGTGGGCGTGCGCCATGTGTGGATGGGCTTCCATCCGTCGCGGTAGTTGGTGCGGAAGATGGCGTAGAGTCGCATTAGAGGAGTTGGTCGGGCTGGTATCGCGGGTAGGCGGCGAGGGTGATGTGTGTGATGTTGTAGGCGGCGTCGTGTTCGAGGGCGAGGTGTCCGTCGCCGGGCGGGAGCGTGAGCGGGAGCGCGCCCGCAAGCAGCGTGTCGGTTCGGTTCGTGAGCGCGGCGGGCGCTGTGAGGGGTGTGTGGTAGATGCGCCCCGAATCGTGGATGCTCCAGACGCCTGCGCTGTCGGGTTGGAAGGCGAGTGTGGCGTTTGCGCTTGGGGCAAGGACGGTGATGGGCGAGGAGGGAGGCGTGCTGGCGATGCGGATGCGGATTTCGACGGGCGCGGGCGCGTCGCCGGGTAGGGCGTAGGGGACGACGCCGCCTGTGTAGGCGTCGGTTTGGATGTGGCGTGCGTGGGTGTGGGCGTAAGGGGCGGTTGCAGCGAGTTTGAGGCGCAGGGCGTAGAGCATGCCGCCTGTGGGGGTTTGGGCGAAATCGGAAAGCGCGACGGGCATGTAGCGGTTGTTGAATTCGAGGTAGAGGCGGTCGTAGTCGCGGATGCGCACAAGGAACGGGTACGCGGGGTGTGTGCGTGGGAGCAGGAGATCGATGTCGTAGGCGCGTGTGCGGAGCGTGCGTGCGGCGAGCGCGTTGTCGGCGAGCGGTGCGAAGAGGCTGATGTCGTAGTTGGTTTCGGTGGGCGCGAGGTTTGCGAGGATGGGTTCGAGGTCTACGCCCGCGAGCAGGAGCAGGTCGCCGAGTTCGTGCGCGGTGGCGGTTGCGTTGTTGAGTTGGATAACGGCGAGGGATGGTTGTGCGGTTCCGCCGCCCTGAAGCTGGGTTGGGTCAAAGTCGGTCGTGGTGTAGGTGTTTGTGGGGATAGCGATAGTGCCTGCTTGCGCGAGGGCGAAGGCGCCTTGTTTGGCGAGGTAGACGCCGAGGTTGCCTGTGGGGGTGTAGTCGCCGTTGCCGAGGATGAGTCGCCAGAGGGGTGCGCTGGGCGCGTTGGGGATGAGAAGGTAGGCTTTGTCGTTGCTGTTCGGGATGTGGATGGTGCGCGGGTGGGGGCTATTCATGCGCGGTTGGTAGCGCGGGGCGGCGGCGCCCCGCGCCCAGCGCAGGGGCGTGATGCGGAACAAGTCGGTCGCGAGCGGCGGTTGCGCGCTCAGGTCTGTGAGGAGTTGGTGCGTTGTGAGTTGGGCGAGGAGTCGCATTAGAGTCCGATGCCTGTGATGGTTTGTGTGGCGTCGGCGTAGGTTGCGGCGGCTGCGCTGTTGACGACGATGATTTGTGCGGTCGATTCGGAGGCGGGATCGTAGAGCGCCTCAAACTCAAGATCTACAGTGACGATTTCGTCGCGGCGCTTGGGGTTGCTGAGGTTGGTGAAGGTGATGTTGGGTAGGAGGAGTTCGATTTCGCGCCTGGCGCTGCCCGTAAGTGTGTTAGTGGCTCGGAGTCTCAGCGAGGCTTGCGGCGCGCTGGGCGCGTCGGCGTGCATGTAGGGCGGGGCGGCGGTTTGGTTCAAGAATCGTTTGATGTCGGCGTCGGTATCGAAGACGAGTGTGAGGCTGCCTGTTACGCGCACGGCGCGGATGGGCTGCTGGCTGCGCGCGAAGGCTCGTCCGCGCAGTGTCCAGCGCAGGTCGCGTTGGAGGTCGATGGTAACGCTGGCGCGTATGGCGCGTGTGAGGGTCGTGCCTGTGGGGAGTTCGACGAGCGTAAAGGGTTGCGCAAAGGGCGGTTCGGCGTCGGCGGGCGGGTTGGCGGCGGTAAAGAGGTCTGTTCGGGTGGTGGTTTGGGAGACGCCGTAAATGAGCCCGAGCAGGTCGAGCGTGAGCTGGAGCGTGTCGGCGGCTTCGGCGTTGTAGTCGAGGCTGAGTCGGCGGGCGTTCAGTCCCGCATAGACTTCGTGCGTCGGCGGCGTCCCGTTGCGATGCCACGCGACGATGGTGCCTGATTTGGTGGGCTGGTCGGCGCCGAGCCTGAAGGTGTGGGTGTAGGGCGCGCTGGTGCCTGTGGTGGTCGGCGCGTAGCCCGCGAGCATGAGTAGGTATGGCGCGTGGTTGGGCGTGAGTTCGGCGGCGAGCGAGCCTTCCGTCCACGCTTGCGCAGTGAGGGCGCGTCTTGGGCTGAGGCTGCCCCGCCCTTGCATGGTGAGGATACGGTTGACGCGCGGGGCGAGGTCGCAGCTGATTGCGTCGATGAGCGCGACGGCGCGGTAGGCTTTGGTTTCGTCGCTTGCGATAGCGATTCCGTAGTCGGTCAGATTCGCGACGGTTTCGATGGCCATGGCGGTATCTCCTGTGAGTGTGAGAGTTGGGTAATAGTCGTAGATGAGTGTGTAGGCGGTGTAGTTGTCGGGGTCGCCGTTCCATGCGGATGGGAGCGCGACCACGCGGAATTGTACCACATCGCCTGGCGCGATCGGTGTGTGGAGCGTGATATTCCATTCGCATTCGGTGTGCTGGTTGATGTCGAGGTTGATTCCACCCGCGCTGGCTTGGGTATCGACTCCGCGCCCAGTGACATAGTTGCCCGTGTTGGTCGCAAGTCGGTCGGTGAGGGTTGGGTCGCCTGTGTCGTAGTGGGTGGAGTTGGCGATGCGCGCGGGTGTGGTTGTGGTGCAGGGTTGCCACTCGCCGCTATTGATGCGGTATTCCAGCAGTGCGTGCAGAGTGTATCCGAGGTCGTATCCCGTGTTCTTGATCTCGATTCGTATTCGTGTCTTTTGGTTGTAGGCGGCGGTTGCGGGTGTGTTTTCTGGCGCGCGTGGGGAGGCGGCTTGGAGCGAGCCGTCGTCGTTGTAGACGCGGTAGGCGGTTTGTCGGATGTCGCCGATGAGGGGTTGGTAGTTGCGCGGCATGGTTAGTAGGCGTTGGTCACGACGGCGCGCGCGAGCTCGCGGTTGTCGATGTAGAGCCTGATGTCGTTGCGCACGACGCGCGGCGCGCTGATGGAGAGGATTTGCGGCGGGGGCGGGCTGCTGGAGCGCCTGCCGAAGAGTCCGCCTGCAAATCCGCCGATGAGCGCGCCGGTAGGTCCGCCGACGAGGAACCCGACGCCTGCACCGATCGCTGCGTTTGTGGGGTTGAGGTTGAGCGCGGGCGCTGCGGCGTAGGCGATGCCCGCGGCGGCGAGCGGTCCGCCGAGCGCGGCGAGCCCTGCGCCGAGCGCGGTGTTGGAGAGCGCGGCGGTTGCGGCGGCGGCGGATTGGACGCCGAACGCGCTGAGGACAGCGGCGGCGATCTGTTGGGCGACGGCTTGGAGCGCGAGGTAGAGCGGGTTGAGCAGCTCGCGCAGGAGGATGGTCAGGAAGTCGCGCGCGAGGGTGCGGAAGAAGTCTTTGAGCGGGTTCGCGGCGCGTTTGAGTCCGAGCAGCGCGTCGGCGAGGTCGCGGTTGAGTTGCTGGAGCGCGGATTGGAGCGCGGCTTGCCAGTAGGCGAAGGGGTTGTTTGCGTCGCCGACTTGTTTGAGGATTCGGAGTTCGTTGCGAATAATGGTCAGGCGCGCTTCGGTGTCGGCGAGCGATTTTTCGATTTGTATGGCTTGCTGGAGGAGCGCGTTGCGTTGTGCGAGCGAGGCGTCGCCGAGTACGCTGAGCAGTTGGATTTGAACGGCGAGTCGGCTTTTGTCTATACGCAGCTGTTCTTGTACCGCCTCAAGCGTTTCGAGTTCGAGTTCGAGTTTGCGCTGGGTGGCTTGCAGGATGGCGGTTTCTTGCGCTTTGAGCAGCTCTCGCGCCGCGCCTTGCTGTTGAAGGATTTGGAGTTGGCGTTGGGCGTTTTGGATTTCGGCGTCGGCGAGGGTGAGCGCGGCGTATTGGCGCGTACGCGCGAGTTCGCGTTCGAGCTGGAGCGCTTGTTCGCGCGCGGCGGCGAGATCTCGGGCGCGTTGGGCTTGTTGGGCGGCGATTTGGTCTTGGATGCGTTGGAGTTCTTGGGCTTGGCGTGTGCGTTCGAGTTGGATTTGCAGCGCGGCGCGCTGTATTGCGAGCGGGTCGCCGCTGAGCATGGCGGTTGTGAGTTCGGCGAACAGGGGCGCGAGTTCGCGCTGGTGGACGGTTGGCAGGGCTTGGAGTTGCGCTTCAGGCGCGAGCGCGGATGCGCGTGCGCGTTCGAGCTGGGTTTGGAGTGCGTGGATGTCGCGCAGGAGCTGTGCGCGTCGTTCGCGTTCGAGCTGGAGGGCGCGTTCGCGTTCGGCGTTTTGGGCGTCGAGGATGCGTTCGATTTGGGTTTCGAGTCGTGTGATGTCATCCAGCAGGTCGCGCTGGGTGAGTTGCGCGATTGCTTGCCGTTCGCGTTCGGTGAGCTTGCGTCCGATGGCGCGTTCCTCTTCTTGAATGCGGATTTGCGCGGCGGCGCGCGCGAGTTGCAGCAGCTCTTGGCGGAGTTGGGAGAGTTTGCGTCGCGCCTCGTCGAGTTTGTTCGCGTCGATGAGCGCGCTGATTGTGGGGATCTGCAGGCTTAGGATCTGGCGTGCGAGTTCTACGCGCGCGCGCGCTATCGCGAGCGGGTCGGCTGTTTTTGCGGCGCGCGCCTTTGTTTTGGTTTCGGTTTCGCTGAGGTTGGGGAGGTTGGCGAATAGGTCTGGAGGCTCTGGAAGGTCGGGCACAGGAGGGTTGGGCTCGAGGG
>Ga0308407_1001609_pt1 | contig 11603 bp, 12 predicted proteins | sample HotsprSampleMSe2_FD_203476 | JGI IMG/M metagenome (GOLD analysis project Ga0308407, IMG submission 203476) | Hot spring phototrophic mat microbial communities from Mushroom Spring, Yellowstone National Park, Wyoming, United States - 20060911_MSe2 ...
CTGTTAGAGACAGGAGTTTCAGTGCTCTTCAACGAGCCGAAATTGCTGAAATGTCGCGCCGTACCAGAACGGTGTACGGCTCGTCAGGCGTTTCAGTGCTCTTCAACGAGCCGAAATTGCTGAAATCGGAAGGTGTGCCATGCCAATCAATGCTGTCCAAGCGTTTCAGTGCTCTTCAACGAGCCGAAATTGCTGAAATGGATCGCAGAAGTCGCCCGCGCAAGCGATGCGTTCGTTTCAGTGCTCTTCAACGAGCCGAAATTGCTGAAATCATACGCTTACATCCACGTCTTCCCCTCGCTGAGCGGTTTCAGTGCTCTTCAACGAGCCGAAATTGCTGAAATACATACGCTTACATCCACGTCTTCCCCTCGCTGAGCGGTTTCAGTGCTCTTCAACGAGCCGAAATTGCTGAAATTTTTACCGAGTGCGTGACGGTCGAGTTGTCGTGCACGGTTTCAGTGCTCTTCAACGAGCCGAAATTGCTGAAATTCTGGTGCGGATCGGCGCGTATGAAGCGCCGGTGCGAGTTTCAGTGCTCTTCAACGAGCCGAAATTGCTGAAATCATCTCGCCGTCAACCCGCAGCACATCGACCCGACGCGGTTTCAGTGCTCTTCAACGAGCCGAAATTGCTGAAATCGTGGATGTAAGCGTATGTCGCCTCGTTCTCCCAGGTTTCAGTGCTCTTCAACGAGCCGAAATTGCTGAAATTATCGAAGTTAACGGCAACCGCGTGACCGTAACCGCCGTTTCAGTGCTCTTCAACGAGCCGAAATTGCTGAAATCGTATAGTACGCTTGTTGACATCGTTGAACTACTGGCGTTTCAGTGCTCTTCAACGAGCCGAAATTGCTGAAATCCGCCCGTCGCAACTGCCGCCGCCGCCCGGCGAGCGTGTTTCAGTGCTCTTCAACGAGCCGAAATTGCTGAAATCGGTCGTACCGCGCCGCGCTCGAAATACGCGGTTTGGTAGGTTTCAGTGCTCTTCAACGAGCCGAAATTGCTGAAATTTGTGACACCCGCGCCCGTCCGCTGCATCACCCGAAGTTTCAGTGCTCTTCAACGAGCCGAAATTGCTGAAATCCGACCGTCGAGCATTCGGTAGAATGAACGTTCGGTGTTTCAGTGCTCTTCAACGAGCCGAAATTGCTGAAATTCGTCCATCACCACCGCAAAACGCGCGACATCAGGAACGTTTCAGTGCTCTTCAACGAGCCGAAATTGCTGAAATCCGCAATACGCAGTTGCGCCTCGACGCCCGCTTGCACGTTTCAGTGCTCTTCAACGAGCCGAAATTGCTGAAATCGTCAGCGCCGCAGCGCAGCGCGGGCAGCGGTACGAGTTTCAGTGCTCTTCAACGAGCCGAAATTGCTGAAATGTTACCGATGTCATCAGGATGATGAAGTGGTACGCAGTTTCAGTGCTCTTCAACGAGCCGAAATTGCTGAAATAGTTGCTACGCAAGCGCATTGCAAATCTCGCTGTCGAGTTTCAGTGCTCTTCAACGAGCCGAAATTGCTGAAATACATCACTTACCTCACAGCACCCGCGTCCAGTTTGTGTTTCAGTGCTCTTCAACGAGCCGAAATTGCTGAAATCGGTGATCGTCGCCCTCGTCAACAGCAACGTTGCAGAGTTTCAGTGCTCTTCAACGAGCCGAAATTGCTGAAATCGAGACGCTCCACATCAACGACGCACCGCGTCTGCGTTTCAGTGCTCTTCAACGAGCCGAAATTGCTGAAATGAAACAGCCCGACCAATCTCGCGTAAGAGGAGGGGATAGTTTCAGTGCTCTTCAACGAGCCGAAATTGCTGAAATGTTGCCGGTTTTTGGGTTCGGAATGTCCAGAGGCCGTTTCAGTGCTCTTCAACGAGCCGAAATTGCTGAAATACAGTAAATCATCACTACCACACAGGAGGCACCTACTAGTTTCAGTGCTCTTCAACGAGCCGAAATTGCTGAAATCAACCGGCTGGCGCTGGCGCGCGAGGCGGTGGCTGCGTTTCAGTGCTCTTCAACGAGCCGAAATTGCTGAAATAAGAAGAAAGCGTCGGTGTTGTGATGGCGTTCCAAAGTTTCAGTGCTCTTCAACGAGCCGAAATTGCTGAAATCATACGGAAGAAGTGATTGTATGGTTGTGACGGTGAAGTTTCAGTGCTCTTCAACGAGCCGAAATTGCTGAAATAGAGATCGTCGATCTCCCACACCGCCCGCATCGAGCGTTTCAGTGCTCTTCAACGAGCCGAAATTGCTGAAATTATCCCGCGATGCGTCGCAACATCGAGACCATCGCGGTTTCAGTGCTCTTCAACGAGCCGAAATTGCTGAAATTCCGGTTTATCGGCTTCAGTATCGTATCGAACTAAGGTTTCAGTGCTCTTCAACGAGCCGAAATTGCTGAAATTGGTCAGCCGCGCTGTCATCCATCACTACAGCGAACCGTTTCAGTGCTCTTCAACGAGCCGAAATTGCTGAAATGGTCCGGCGCGCTGAAGGTGTTGCAACGCCCATCATGTTTCAGTGCTCTTCAACGAGCCGAAATTGCTGAAATCGCCCGTTGAGCGGATGCGCGCCCCCCTTGGAGCATGTTTCAGTGCTCTTCAACGAGCCGAAATTGCTGAAATCTATAACGAAAAGTTATATTCAGTTGTCAGCAGCAGGTTTCAGTGCTCTTCAACGAGCCGAAATTGCTGAAATCAACAGACGACGCGCGGGTTTATCTGATTACGTTCGAGTTTCAGTGCTCTTCAACGAGCCGAAATTGCTGAAATTTGCTTATCTACTTGATACTCGATCTCACTTGTAGTTTTTCGTTTCAGTGCTCTTCAACGAGCCGAAATTGCTGAAATCCGTATTACGTGGCTTTCTGCGTGACACATCTGACGTTTCAGTGCTCTTCAACGAGCCGAAATTGCTGAAATTGACCGTCGTAGCAGGCGGCGCGCCCGATCTGCACGGTTTCAGTGCTCTTCAACGAGCCGAAATTGCTGAAATCAAATGGTGTACGATGCAACCAAGCAATGAACGTGACGTTTCAGTGCTCTTCAACGAGCCGAAATTGCTGAAATTTATTCCTGGGGGTTCCGATGCGGGAAGTTCTCGAAGTTTCAGTGCTCTTCAACGAGCCGAAATTGCTGAAATGCTATGCTGTGAGCGTCGTATCCGTCCTCTAAATGATGTTTCAGTGCTCTTCAACGAGCCGAAATTGCTGAAATCGTATTGCTCAACCCGTTCATCAATCCGCCGAAAACGGTTTCAGTGCTCTTCAACGAGCCGAAATTGCTGAAATTATGCTGTGCTCACTGTATCCGTCATATCATAGATGTTTCAGTGCTCTTCAACGAGCCGAAATTGCTGAAATTTTTACAATGACGTATGAGGTTCAGCCGGTGAAACTAAGTTTCAGTGCTCTTCAACGAGCCGAAATTGCTGAAATTAGACGTGATTCCCAAGCGTCGCAACATAGCGCTGCTTTGTGTTTCAGTGCTCTTCAACGAGCCGAAATTGCTGAAATCGTAGTGCGGTTCGCCGATGATGCCCGACCAAGTGGAGGTTTCAGTGCTCTTCAACGAGCCGAAATTGCTGAAATACCGCCGACGCGAACTGGCAAAAGCGCTACGCGAAGTTTCAGTGCTCTTCAACGAGCCGAAATTGCTGAAATGGTCGGAAAAGCGACATTCATCAAACGCTGGTTGCTGTTTCAGTGCTCTTCAACGAGCCGAAATTGCTGAAATTAGGCTACTACTCAGTGAGTGATTGCAAGAGCAAAGATGTTTCAGTGCTCTTCAACGAGCCGAAATTGCTGAAATGGGTGATGCCGGCGCTGGAAGCGGAGCGCTTGAGGAGTTTCAGTGCTCTTCAACGAGCCGAAATTGCTGAAATTCAACGAGCAGTTTCTCATCAGAACACCCGCGTTGGTGTTTCAGTGCTCTTCAACGAGCCGAAATTGCTGAAATTTTGGCGTAATGTTCGAACCACTCAAAGCCGAAACGTTTCAGTGCTCTTCAACGAGCCGAAATTGCTGAAATCGATGGAAAGAATCGACGCGCGCGCGGCTTGTACGCGTTTCAGTGCTCTTCAACGAGCCGAAATTGCTGAAATCGTGTCTGGAAGTTCCGGCTCCAAAATTGGAATGGGGGTTTCAGTGCTCTTCAACGAGCCGAAATTGCTGAAATCGAGCAATACGAAGCAATCGCAGACGAAGGAACCCGCCGTTTCAGTGCTCTTCAACGAGCCGAAATTGCTGAAATGCAAGCGCTCTGGCAGAGGTGTGGAAATGAACGACAGTTTCAGTGCTCTTCAACGAGCCGAAATTGCTGAAATTGATAGATTTCGCGCAAAAAAACGTCTAAATCACGCGTTTCAGTGCTCTTCAACGAGCCGAAATTGCTGAAATCTGGTGTACAGAGACGCGGCGGGCGTTTGTGGGGGATGAGTTTCAGTGCTCTTCAACGAGCCGAAATTGCTGAAATGTTGTGGTCAAGCGCGGCTACACGGCGTGTACGCGCGTTTCAGTGCTCTTCAACGAGCCGAAATTGCTGAAATCTTGCTGGCTATTATTGCACGCCACCAGCAAGCGACGTTTCAGTGCTCTTCAACGAGCCGAAATTGCTGAAATTTGATGACGCTTTCAGGCTTGCGAATGCACTACAGTTTCAGTGCTCTTCAACGAGCCGAAATTGCTGAAATTGTGCGAACATCAGCGAACAAAAGCGAATTGCGAGGTTTCAGTGCTCTTCAACGAGCCGAAATTGCTGAAATCTGGAACCGGAACTTCCAGACACGCCGTATGTGCCTGTTTCAGTGCTCTTCAACGAGCCGAAATTGCTGAAATTCGGTTTGCGGCAGACGAACCATACACCAACCAAGCGTTTCAGTGCTCTTCAACGAGCCGAAATTGCTGAAATGGTGAACCCGACGTGCACGTCGTTGCGCCTCCCCTGTTTCAGTGCTCTTCAACGAGCCGAAATTGCTGAAATTTTTTGGGCGCAACGGTCTCCCGCACTGCGGATCGTGTTTCAGTGCTCTTCAACGAGCCGAAATTGCTGAAATAATTCTGCATACCGTAGCGTGTGCGCCGAAACGCGCCGTTTCAGTGCTCTTCAACGAGCCGAAATTGCTGAAATGCGATTGGATTTGGCGCTACTGCGATATAGAGATAAGTTTCAGTGCTCTTCAACGAGCCGAAATTGCTGAAATCCCGTGCGCTCGCGTCGCTGTCTCCGAGCGAGCGTTTCAGTGCTCTTCAACGAGCCGAAATTGCTGAAATGATGCAGAAGAATGCAAGCACGCGCAAGCATCGATGCGTTTCAGTGCTCTTCAACGAGCCGAAATTGCTGAAATCGTATTTGCGAAGTGGCTGGCCATGGCGTTGACGGAGTTTCAGTGCTCTTCAACGAGCCGAAATTGCTGAAATCGTGGATGTAAGCGTATGTCGCCTCGTTCTCCCAGGTTTCAGTGCTCTTCAACGAGCCGAAATTGCTGAAATGGTTCGTTCGGCGCGCGAACAGCGCAGAAATCCGACGTTTCAGTGCTCTTCAACGAGCCGAAATTGCTGAAATCGATAACTCCAGAATGCGCCATCTGCTAACCTCCTAGTTTCAGTGCTCTTCAACGAGCCGAAATTGCTGAAATCGCGCACGGGAACGGACACGGGAACGGACACGAAGGAGTTTCAGTGCTCTTCAACGAGCCGAAATTGCTGAAATACCTCCTGCACGACATCCGCTGCGCCGAAAGCGCGGGTTTCAGTGCTCTTCAACGAGCCGAAATTGCTGAAATCGCAGGCGACGCCGTCCGGCGACCGGTCATCCGGTCATCGTTTCAGTGCTCTTCAACGAGCCGAAATTGCTGAAATCGTCGTAGGGCGACGGCGCGTCGGCGAGATCATCGTGTTTCAGTGCTCTTCAACGAGCCGAAATTGCTGAAATACTGCCTATGCCGGCGATTGATGAAGTCATTACGATGTTTCAGTGCTCTTCAACGAGCCGAAATTGCTGAAATCCCGCACCCCCCGTCCGTCCGCCAGCGTCGCCGCATGTTTCAGTGCTCTTCAACGAGCCGAAATTGCTGAAATCACGCAGCGGATTCGCTGCGCCATCGACGCTCCCGGGTTTCAGTGCTCTTCAACGAGCCGAAATTGCTGAAATGGATGTCGCACTCGACGTTCAATCCGCACCCTACCCGTTTCAGTGCTCTTCAACGAGCCGAAATTGCTGAAATTCTCGTTCAGAGGCAGCACGTAAGGCTGCCCTGGCGGTTTCAGTGCTCTTCAACGAGCCGAAATTGCTGAAATCCGCCGTCCCGCTCGACCAGCCCAGTTCCGGCGCGATCTGTTTCAGTGCTCTTCAACGAGCCGAAATTGCTGAAATTCAGTTCGGTCGCTGCTGCGACGTAGGCGTCCGCCGAGTGCGTTTCAGTGCTCTTCAACGAGCCGAAATTGCTGAAATTTCGGCGCTTTGGATATATCAACGACGCGCGTTGCTTCGGTTTCAGTGCTCTTCAACGAGCCGAAATTGCTGAAATCTGCCGCGCCGGTGAGGGCGGCGATGTAGACGGCGGAGTTTCAGTGCTCTTCAACGAGCCGAAATTGCTGAAATCGGTCGAGCGTATGTACCCAATAAACTCACCTAAGAGTTTCAGTGCTCTTCAACGAGCCGAAATTGCTGAAATATTAAAATGAGCGGGTAAACATCGCCCGCTGAAGAGGTTTCAGTGCTCTTCAACGAGCCGAAATTGCTGAAATCCGCCGCGACTTCCTCACGCAGTCGCGCCGCAATCTGTTTCAGTGCTCTTCAACGAGCCGAAATTGCTGAAATAGTATTCCCAACAGCAGCGATCGTGCGCACACGTACGTTTCAGTGCTCTTCAACGAGCCGAAATTGCTGAAATAGATTGCAATACCGTCAAGAACTCGATTCGACGTTGTTTCAGTGCTCTTCAACGAGCCGAAATTGCTGAAATAATGTACGGATAGTACCGTATGATCAGGAATCGTAGGTTTCAGTGCTCTTCAACGAGCCGAAATTGCTGAAATAAGGTAGGTGTGATATGACGCTGGCAGTGATTACGCAGTTTCAGTGCTCTTCAACGAGCCGAAATTGCTGAAATAGTACCGCTCTGAGATTAGATGATGAAACTTGTACATGTTTCAGTGCTCTTCAACGAGCCGAAATTGCTGAAATGCAAACGCGGCGACAATCGTTGCGAAACAACTCGGCGTCGTTTCAGTGCTCTTCAACGAGCCGAAATTGCTGAAATCTACAAGAGCAGTCTGTTCTATTCTGCCGCAAATATGAGTTTCAGTGCTCTTCAACGAGCCGAAATTGCTGAAATTGATCGACGTAGTAGCAGACGTGCCAACGCGCAAAGTTTCAGTGCTCTTCAACGAGCCGAAATTGCTGAAATCGCTGATGGTCATCCAGCACCCGCGCAATGCTCGCACGTTTCAGTGCTCTTCAACGAGCCGAAATTGCTGAAATTTCGTACCAGAACAACGACGCGCGGTCTCCCTCTCCGGTTTCAGTGCTCTTCAACGAGCCGAAATTGCTGAAATCGCTCGATCCGAGCGACGCAGAACCCTACGTCGCTAGTTTCAGTGCTCTTCAACGAGCCGAAATTGCTGAAATTAACCACGCCGTGATATTCCGGTTCAGCAGCCTGGGTTTCAGTGCTCTTCAACGAGCCGAAATTGCTGAAATCGCGCGAGGCGGTGACCGCGCAACCTGCGTCGTCAAGTTTCAGTGCTCTTCAACGAGCCGAAATTGCTGAAATCGTCATACCAACAACGAATTGTTACGGATGGGTTGTGTTTCAGTGCTCTTCAACGAGCCGAAATTGCTGAAATCAGTACGTCCCAGCCTGGAACGGACGAAATACGACGTTTCAGTGCTCTTCAACGAGCCGAAATTGCTGAAATCCGGTCGGACGTACTACGTCTACCGGACGGAGGAGGGGTTTCAGTGCTCTTCAACGAGCCGAAATTGCTGAAATTTATCAGGTCGGCAAAAGGAACGGGCAAAACCCAGGTTTCAGTGCTCTTCAACGAGCCGAAATTGCTGAAATACACTGCTGCACAACCAGAAACCCCGCCAGCGTCGGCGGTTTCAGTGCTCTTCAACGAGCCGAAATTGCTGAAATACCGTTGCGTTTGAAACCGGCGTCCAGGTCGTTCCGTGTTTCAGTGCTCTTCAACGAGCCGAAATTGCTGAAATTGAATTATTTCCGCGCGATCCCTCTGCAAGGCGCATGTTTCAGTGCTCTTCAACGAGCCGAAATTGCTGAAATTCTTGGTTTGATGAACTCTCGGCCGGCGTTCATAAGTTTCAGTGCTCTTCAACGAGCCGAAATTGCTGAAATACTCCCGATACGCGGCGACCATCCCACGCAGGACCAAAGTTTCAGTGCTCTTCAACGAGCCGAAATTGCTGAAATGTGTACGCGCATGACTACGGTGTGATGCCCTTCGCGGTTTCAGTGCTCTTCAACGAGCCGAAATTGCTGAAATACGGATGCGCATTGTGGTACTCCTATCACTAAAAGAGGTTTCAGTGCTCTTCAACGAGCCGAAATTGCTGAAATCTGGAATATCCGCACAATCCTAAACGCAATTATTCGAGGTTTCAGTGCTCTTCAACGAGCCGAAATTGCTGAAATAATATTCCAGAAGTGTGAAACACCTAAATCCCCGCCGTTTCAGTGCTCTTCAACGAGCCGAAATTGCTGAAATCGATAGCGGGAAAGTTGCCAAAGTATTCGGGTTGTAGTTTCAGTGCTCTTCAACGAGCCGAAATTGCTGAAATGCTTGTTTGTTCGTAGGAACACAGATTTTGGTCGTGAGTTTCAGTGCTCTTCAACGAGCCGAAATTGCTGAAATCCGGCGATACCGCGCGTGTTGCGCCGATGCGCGGCGGTTTCAGTGCTCTTCAACGAGCCGAAATTGCTGAAATTCATACAATGTAACGCCTACAATGTCAATCAAAACAAGTTTCAGTGCTCTTCAACGAGCCGAAATTGCTGAAATAATATGTTCACTCGCAAGATGATCCGGCTTGACGTTAGTTTCAGTGCTCTTCAACGAGCCGAAATTGCTGAAATGAACCAACGCTGGTGGTGCACACCGGCAACGGTCTGAGTTTCAGTGCTCTTCAACGAGCCGAAATTGCTGAAATTCTGCGCGCTTCCGCCTCGGTCGGTCGCCAGCCGACGTTTCAGTGCTCTTCAACGAGCCGAAATTGCTGAAATCGAGGGAGACCGCGACCGGAGTCAGGTAGGGGAGACCAGGTTTCAGTGCTCTTCAACGAGCCGAAATTGCTGAAATTCAGGAGGAACCCGAAATGCAGACCTATCGCGTGTGTTTCAGTGCTCTTCAACGAGCCGAAATTGCTGAAATTATAGTATAGTCACAGTAAATCAATTACCACTCAGGGTTTCAGTGCTCTTCAACGAGCCGAAATTGCTGAAATTTTGTTGAAGAAGGGAAGAACACTATGCCCAACACAGAGTTTCAGTGCTCTTCAACGAGCCGAAATTGCTGAAATGCGCTGATCGATAAGATCGCCGGCTTCGTGGAACGGGTTTCAGTGCTCTTCAACGAGCCGAAATTGCTGAAATATTCACCAGTCTGCTTTGGAAGACCCGCGCTGGGCGAGTTTCAGTGCTCTTCAACGAGCCGAAATTGCTGAAATTCGATAAGCACTTAGTACCAAGGAGGCACACGAAAGTTTCAGTGCTCTTCAACGAGCCGAAATTGCTGAAATTTTACTGGCGCGGATGCTGGTCGAGGCGGCGCTGGCGGTTTCAGTGCTCTTCAACGAGCCGAAATTGCTGAAATACTACAATCCAGGCAATGAGCACGAATCTGATTCACGTTTCAGTGCTCTTCAACGAGCCGAAATTGCTGAAATGAGTTCTACTACCCTGTGGTCTAACAGGGTAGTAGAACGTTTCAGTGCTCTTCAACGAGCCGAAATTGCTGAAATCGAAGTGGCTGGCCATGGCGTTGACGGAAGGGATTGAGTTTCAGTGCTCTTCAACGAGCCGAAATTGCTGAAATTTGACACCGTGCATCCGTTACCAGGACGAAGGGAGTTTCAGTGCTCTTCAACGAGCCGAAATTGCTGAAATTTCGCTTTTTCGAGTATCGATGGAGTCGAGGATTCGGTTTCAGTGCTCTTCAACGAGCCGAAATTGCTGAAATTTCTTGTCAGCATGGGTAGCAGTCGCCGCCCTAAGGTTTCAGTGCTCTTCAACGAGCCGAAATTGCTGAAATCGAGACACCCTTCATTGCAGAAGTAGAGCGTTTCATGTTTCAGTGCTCTTCAACGAGCCGAAATTGCTGAAATTGTCCAGAGAAAGTCGCCGGAGAAGGGGAAGAACGGGTTTCAGTGCTCTTCAACGAGCCGAAATTGCTGAAATGCGTCTCACCCGATCATTACCGTATCCGATTACTAGTTTCAGTGCTCTTCAACGAGCCGAAATTGCTGAAATCATAGGATGCAGCGCATACGTAGCGCGTTGAGTATAGAGTTTCAGTGCTCTTCAACGAGCCGAAATTGCTGAAATTTTGGCGTAATGTTCGAACCACTCAAAGCCGAAACGTTTCAGTGCTCTTCAACGAGCCGAAATTGCTGAAATCAGAACGCCACGAACGCGCCTGCAGTGATTAGGACGTTTCAGTGCTCTTCAACGAGCCGAAATTGCTGAAATGCAACCGGCCAGGTTTTGCCCGACGGCGCGCTGAATGTTTCAGTGCTCTTCAACGAGCCGAAATTGCTGAAATCCAAAAAATCGTGAAAGCATTCTGTACAAAGAAAGCGTTTCAGTGCTCTTCAACGAGCCGAAATTGCTGAAATCCTCAGGAAGAACCTCAATCATATCGTAACCGGCGGTTTCAGTGCTCTTCAACGAGCCGAAATTGCTGAAATTGTTCCGTAAAAGCGAGGTGCGTATGAACGGTTGGAATGTTTCAGTGCTCTTCAACGAGCCGAAATTGCTGAAATTTAAACCCGTCAAGACGCGCTACGTCGCTACTGTTGTTTCAGTGCTCTTCAACGAGCCGAAATTGCTGAAATATCTGTGCCGCAATGCGGCGATTGAACGTACTGAGAGGTTTCAGTGCTCTTCAACGAGCCGAAATTGCTGAAATAATAAGTCCTTTCCCTGCCGACACGCCTCAAGCGTGTGTTTCAGTGCTCTTCAACGAGCCGAAATTGCTGAAATGTTCTTGTCGGCGTGGGTAGCAGTCGCCGTTCTAAAGTTTCAGTGCTCTTCAACGAGCCGAAATTGCTGAAATCGAGACGTTCAACGTCAACGACGCAGCGCGTCTGCGTTTCAGTGCTCTTCAACGAGCCGAAATTGCTGAAATCTTCCGCGCCCGCGTCCGCAATCGCCGCCGCTGCGGTTTCAGTGCTCTTCAACGAGCCGAAATTGCTGAAATCGGAACACATCGACCTGTACGAGCTGCCGCCGGAGCCGTTTCAGTGCTCTTCAACGAGCCGAAATTGCTGAAATTCTGCAAAAATGTTTCTTTCGATCGCGAGTCGAAAGTTTCAGTGCTCTTCAACGAGCCGAAATTGCTGAAATGAAGGGACAGCAGGACA
>Ga0308407_1001616_pt1 | contig 11567 bp, 9 predicted proteins | sample HotsprSampleMSe2_FD_203476 | JGI IMG/M metagenome (GOLD analysis project Ga0308407, IMG submission 203476) | Hot spring phototrophic mat microbial communities from Mushroom Spring, Yellowstone National Park, Wyoming, United States - 20060911_MSe2 ...
TGGTCATGGAAACATGTTGCGGGCTGCATAACTTCCGAATTTGGCTGAAACGCAAAAAGCAGTCCGAAAATCAAAACAAATCTTGATGAAGTCTAGTGCTCTTCAGCGAGCCGAAAATTCCTCAATCGACCCGACGAAAGTAGAACACGTTGACGAACTGGTGTTTCAGTGCTCTTCAGCGAGCCGAAAATTCCTCAATCCAATGACGTTCTGCCGCTCTTGATGCGTTTTACGGTTTCAGTGCTCTTCAGCGAGCCGAAAATTCCTCAATTTTTATCTCTGTTGCACGCGCAAACGGTCTGCGTAAGTTTCAGTGCTCTTCAGCGAGCCGAAAATTCCTCAATGATAGATCTGTTCTGCGGCGCCGGCGGGAGCTCGCTGTTTCAGTGCTCTTCAGCGAGCCGAAAATTCCTCAATATCATCATCGACATCCACCCAGCGCGTGCAATCCAGTTTCAGTGCTCTTCAGCGAGCCGAAAATTCCTCAATGCGTTCGAGAGCGTGCGACGGGGACATCCGCCGCTGGGTTTCAGTGCTCTTCAGCGAGCCGAAAATTCCTCAATGGTGCTGCGGTCGGCGTACGTGCAGGCGAATCGGCAGGTTTCAGTGCTCTTCAGCGAGCCGAAAATTCCTCAATTAATCGGATAACATCCGTCACCAACACCCGTTCAGAGTTTCAGTGCTCTTCAGCGAGCCGAAAATTCCTCAATTCGCCGCTTAGTTCAATACGGAATTGAAGCCTATACGTGTTTCAGTGCTCTTCAGCGAGCCGAAAATTCCTCAATCGTTGAGAATGTCGGTCATACTAGGAGCGCTGAACTGTTTCAGTGCTCTTCAGCGAGCCGAAAATTCCTCAATCCGACCGGTTGACCGGATGGATTCGACCGGTTGACGTTTCAGTGCTCTTCAGCGAGCCGAAAATTCCTCAATGAACGGTACAAATGCGATATAGTTTACTGTCTTTGGAAGTTTCAGTGCTCTTCAGCGAGCCGAAAATTCCTCAATCGCCACCGTGCGCCTCACGAACAGGCAATACTCGATGTTTCAGTGCTCTTCAGCGAGCCGAAAATTCCTCAATATTATCGACACGCAGAGACGTCGCCAAGTCGGTAGGGTTTCAGTGCTCTTCAGCGAGCCGAAAATTCCTCAATAAAAATCCTGCTGGTCTACGCTCCAAGACCTGATGAGTTTCAGTGCTCTTCAGCGAGCCGAAAATTCCTCAATAGACGTGCGAGCGATCGATAGATAGATACCTAGCCGGTGTTTCAGTGCTCTTCAGCGAGCCGAAAATTCCTCAATGGCAAGACGATGATTGATGCGCGTGAGTTTCTAGAGTTTCAGTGCTCTTCAGCGAGCCGAAAATTCCTCAATGACGGATCGCAACAAGGTAGTAGTCATCAGTCGAGTGTTTCAGTGCTCTTCAGCGAGCCGAAAATTCCTCAATAGATCGTGATCGTCTCCATCGCGGTTCTCCTTTCGATGTTTCAGTGCTCTTCAGCGAGCCGAAAATTCCTCAATCAAAAAGTTCAACGATTTGGTGTTCCTTCGCGGCAGGTTTCAGTGCTCTTCAGCGAGCCGAAAATTCCTCAATCAACGACATCGAATTTGTCGAGTATGAGCAGTTCCAGTTTCAGTGCTCTTCAGCGAGCCGAAAATTCCTCAATGATATCCCAAGCGTTGCAACCGGCCAGATTCTGGCCGAGTTTCAGTGCTCTTCAGCGAGCCGAAAATTCCTCAATGCAGAGACCGACAGCGGCGATTCGATACGGATACGCATGTTTCAGTGCTCTTCAGCGAGCCGAAAATTCCTCAATCAAGCGATTGAGGGTATACAATAAGTCGGTAGAAGTTTCAGTGCTCTTCAGCGAGCCGAAAATTCCTCAATGGCGGGTAAGGCTTGACATACGTGATCTGTTCTTGGGTTTCAGTGCTCTTCAGCGAGCCGAAAATTCCTCAATGTTACCCAACTTCGGCGCGGGGTTATGCGTCGAAGGCGTTTCAGTGCTCTTCAGCGAGCCGAAAATTCCTCAATCGGGGCGGGATCGCGGTATTGCCGTCCTCGTTCACCGTTTCAGTGCTCTTCAGCGAGCCGAAAATTCCTCAATCGCAGCAACCTATGCCAGAAGTTGCGCCGTATCGCCACAGTTTCAGTGCTCTTCAGCGAGCCGAAAATTCCTCAATCGATCCGACATAGAGCGTATGACCGCGCCCCTTCACGTTTCAGTGCTCTTCAGCGAGCCGAAAATTCCTCAATCGCCGCTTTGCGTGGCGTCTCGAATGCTCAACTAACGGTTTCAGTGCTCTTCAGCGAGCCGAAAATTCCTCAATACATCGTACCAGTGCACAGTGTGACCGACAGCGGCGAGTTTCAGTGCTCTTCAGCGAGCCGAAAATTCCTCAATGGCACCCAGATCGAACCGATCGGGAAACCCCATCGCGGTTTCAGTGCTCTTCAGCGAGCCGAAAATTCCTCAATTGCGCGGATAGCGCGCTCGACACGCTCGATCGTCGCACGTTTCAGTGCTCTTCAGCGAGCCGAAAATTCCTCAATCATCAACGTGCGTGATCTGTGCATCAGACAGACCACGCAGTTTCAGTGCTCTTCAGCGAGCCGAAAATTCCTCAATTCGCATTCAATTTCGTCAAGAATTGAGCGGTGATTTCGTTTCAGTGCTCTTCAGCGAGCCGAAAATTCCTCAATGGTGCTTCGTGATGAGCAACCGGTTATTGTGACTGCGTTTCAGTGCTCTTCAGCGAGCCGAAAATTCCTCAATGGTACGGTTATGCGACGTATACACTCAACGAGTCGAACGTTTCAGTGCTCTTCAGCGAGCCGAAAATTCCTCAATATGTCGACGTCGTCCAGACCGTCGAGCAGCGCACGGGTTTCAGTGCTCTTCAGCGAGCCGAAAATTCCTCAATTGTCAGACCGAGGTGATCCAACATAGAGCGTACAACGTTTCAGTGCTCTTCAGCGAGCCGAAAATTCCTCAACGCAACGAGTCGCAGATCACGGTTGAACTGTTCGTCTGTTTCAGTGCTCTTCAGCGAGCCGAAAATTCCTCAAGCTGACTAGCCGCTTAGGGCTTGCAACCCGCGTGCGTTTCAGTGCTCTTCAGCGAGCCGAAAATTCCTCAACGTGCTGGACGGGTTGCAGGCCCTTTATCACGTCGATGTTTCAGTGCTCTTCAGCGAGCCGAAAATTCCTCAATTGCCGAAGTCTGCCGCGTCGAATAAGGAGCAGTGGGTTTCAGTGCTCTTCAGCGAGCCGAAAATTCCTCAACTTGTTGAGGCGGCGCTGGTGCAGCGGCAGACGGTGTTTCAGTGCTCTTCAGCGAGCCGAAAATTCCTCAAGCGGAACGGCGTACCGCGCCGGGCGCGGGTCGGTCGTTTCAGTGCTCTTCAGCGAGCCGAAAATTCCTCAATAACGACCGTCGGTCAGTTTGACGCTGACGGTCGTATGTTTCAGTGCTCTTCAGCGAGCCGAAAATTCCTCAATAGTTACATTTCGTCGGACGAACAAACACGCTTCAATGTTTCAGTGCTCTTCAGCGAGCCGAAAATTCCTCAAATTCGCGGGGATCGATTTGCCCGCAGAAGTGCAGTGTTTCAGTGCTCTTCAGCGAGCCGAAAATTCCTCAAGGTCGCCGCGAACAGCGCAAGGAAGGCGAATACCCGTTTCAGTGCTCTTCAGCGAGCCGAAAATTCCTCAATAATCTTCAGTATCCGCGCGTCCGGCAGAAACCGGGTTTCAGTGCTCTTCAGCGAGCCGAAAATTCCTCAATTCGATATTGTGACCGACTACACCGAAGCCGTTGCGTGTTTCAGTGCTCTTCAGCGAGCCGAAAATTCCTCAAACGATCTGGATTATCGCAGCGCGTTCGTTGCGCCGGAGTTTCAGTGCTCTTCAGCGAGCCGAAAATTCCTCAATTTGCCGTCACGCCGTTCGTCAAACACAACTAGCGTAGGTTTCAGTGCTCTTCAGCGAGCCGAAAATTCCTCAATTGCGCTGTCGGAAGAGGACGCGGCTGAAGTTTTGGAGTTTCAGTGCTCTTCAGCGAGCCGAAAATTCCTCAATTCGGTTGGGTTATCGGCGTGCGCGCGTCCGGCGTCGGTTTCAGTGCTCTTCAGCGAGCCGAAAATTCCTCAATGCCGCGCGGCTGCGTGACGAGGTGGCGGCGGCGGTCAGTTTCAGTGCTCTTCAGCGAGCCGAAAATTCCTCAAGTTACCCCAATGGCCAGGGCAAGCACTCCAACGAAGTTTCAGTGCTCTTCAGCGAGCCGAAAATTCCTCAACGATCTTCGAGCGTGTCGCCCACTCGCGCGCACTGAGTTTCAGTGCTCTTCAGCGAGCCGAAAATTCCTCAAACCCGATGGGTGAGCGGAATTGGTGAACCCCACCACGTTTCAGTGCTCTTCAGCGAGCCGAAAATTCCTCAATCAGGTTGTTGCGCCCGATCCGTCTCACCACTGGCCGCCGTTTCAGTGCTCTTCAGCGAGCCGAAAATTCCTCAATTCTCCAGATCGACTCGAACAACTGATGAACGTCGAAGGTTTCAGTGCTCTTCAGCGAGCCGAAAATTCCTCAATAGAAATAAAAGAAGAATGCGTGTTGTGGCGGTAAGTTTCAGTGCTCTTCAGCGAGCCGAAAATTCCTCAATCATACGACTGGGTTGAGCGTTGCGTGCTCTACCGAAGTTTCAGTGCTCTTCAGCGAGCCGAAAATTCCTCAATAAAGCGCTCAATCTTGAGGATTTTCTACCAGCCGCGGTTTCAGTGCTCTTCAGCGAGCCGAAAATTCCTCAATCGGACGCGACGCGCTGCATATCGGGCTGTACGGAAGTTTCAGTGCTCTTCAGCGAGCCGAAAATTCCTCAATTTCTATGATCCTGTCCAATCGCTGAAGCACCTCTTGCATGTTTCAGTGCTCTTCAGCGAGCCGAAAATTCCTCAATATGTGACAATAGTTGTCACACGTCGTGCGGAAGAAGTTTCAGTGCTCTTCAGCGAGCCGAAAATTCCTCAATTACAATATGTGGTTGGCGGCGGTCTGGGCAATCCAATGTTTCAGTGCTCTTCAGCGAGCCGAAAATTCCTCAAGCGCGGGGCGGGAACGTACTGACGATTTCTCCAAAATTGTTTCAGTGCTCTTCAGCGAGCCGAAAATTCCTCAAGCGCGGGCGCTGCTGCGGCGGGCGCTGGCGGATCGGGGTTTCAGTGCTCTTCAGCGAGCCGAAAATTCCTCAATCTACGGCGACGAGGGGCAGCAGCGAATACTGAGCGCAATGTTTCAGTGCTCTTCAGCGAGCCGAAAATTCCTCAACTCATATACTACCACACCCCGCGCCGGTTGTCAAGCGTTTCAGTGCTCTTCAGCGAGCCGAAAATTCCTCAACATTACTAAACGAATCGTCTGTGCGGTGGGCGATACGTTTCAGTGCTCTTCAGCGAGCCGAAAATTCCTCAATCGCAGCGCGGCTCAGCCTTACCCCATACTACGAAGATGTTTCAGTGCTCTTCAGCGAGCCGAAAATTCCTCAATGGTATATAGTACCGGGTATTACGTCCATCATTTGGACGTTTCAGTGCTCTTCAGCGAGCCGAAAATTCCTCAATTCCGCTAAAGGAACCGGTAAAACGCAATGGTTGTCAGGTTTCAGTGCTCTTCAGCGAGCCGAAAATTCCTCAAGTCAATTACGTCCTCGAACATTCCGAGTTCCTCGCGTTTCAGTGCTCTTCAGCGAGCCGAAAATTCCTCAATCGGCGTTGATGAACGTCAACGTCGCTTCGCCGACATGTTTCAGTGCTCTTCAGCGAGCCGAAAATTCCTCAACCTTTCACAAGCGTTAAGCCCACCTGGTGGTTTCCGTTTCAGTGCTCTTCAGCGAGCCGAAAATTCCTCAAGCGCGTTTGGTAAAAATTGACGGTAGAACAGTTCCGCAGTTTCAGTGCTCTTCAGCGAGCCGAAAATTCCTCAATTGAAGAAGTGCCGTTCTGAACCTCGTTGGAAAAGAAGTTTCAGTGCTCTTCAGCGAGCCGAAAATTCCTCAAGCGGGAAGTGCAACCGACGCGGCGAAGGTGAAACTCGTTTCAGTGCTCTTCAGCGAGCCGAAAATTCCTCAATCTTTCACTACCCGAAGGAGCGGACGAAAACGGCGTATCGTTTCAGTGCTCTTCAGCGAGCCGAAAATTCCTCAATGCTGTTTCTGACCCTCCTTCCAACGCTCATTGAATGTTTCAGTGCTCTTCAGCGAGCCGAAAATTCCTCAATCTGACGAGCGCCACAACGAAATCCGCGTATCGCTCCGTTTCAGTGCTCTTCAGCGAGCCGAAAATTCCTCAAAGAATCAGGCTTGGCGTAGTAGACGCTAAGTTAGGAGTTTCAGTGCTCTTCAGCGAGCCGAAAATTCCTCAATCCTCGCCGTCGTTGACGTAGCGCGCGCAGACGATTGTTTCAGTGCTCTTCAGCGAGCCGAAAATTCCTCAAGGTGACGACGTTCCCGCGCGTACAGAGAACGGCGCGCGTTTCAGTGCTCTTCAGCGAGCCGAAAATTCCTCAATTGTGGTATGATGTATACGTTATGTCCGTCTATTATAGTTTCAGTGCTCTTCAGCGAGCCGAAAATTCCTCAACGGGCGCGGGTTTCTGGCGCACATCCATCCGCTCACGTTTCAGTGCTCTTCAGCGAGCCGAAAATTCCTCAATCCAAAGTGTCGCCGTACACCAACGATTGCCCGTTGAGTTTCAGTGCTCTTCAGCGAGCCGAAAATTCCTCAATCGGCGGTAATCACCCGCTGGAGGTAGGCGATCTCGGGTTTCAGTGCTCTTCAGCGAGCCGAAAATTCCTCAAGGCGCTGCTGCTGGCGGCGAATGTCAGAGCGCCCGGGTTTCAGTGCTCTTCAGCGAGCCGAAAATTCCTCAATCTCGCCCTCGCGCTTACTGTGGAGCGCGCCGCAGATGTTTCAGTGCTCTTCAGCGAGCCGAAAATTCCTCAAACCGAGAACGCGCCGCTTTTTCGTACACCAATCTGGTTTCAGTGCTCTTCAGCGAGCCGAAAATTCCTCAACTTCTTCAATCTTCAGCCGCAGCGCGGCGAGTAACGGTTTCAGTGCTCTTCAGCGAGCCGAAAATTCCTCAATTTTGCTGATCGCGCTGGTCAGCAAAGCGCGGGCGTTGGTTTCAGTGCTCTTCAGCGAGCCGAAAATTCCTCAAGGCGCTGGAAGGGTACATCGCCGAGGCGGTCGCTTGTTTCAGTGCTCTTCAGCGAGCCGAAAATTCCTCAATTCGCACAGCAGCGTTGCGTCTGGCGGCGTGCAGCGGTTTCAGTGCTCTTCAGCGAGCCGAAAATTCCTCAATCTCTCGGTTGTACGCGCTGGATCGCGCCTCGAAGTGCGCGGTTTCAGTGCTCTTCAGCGAGCCGAAAATTCCTCAATTACTGGTCGCAGCCCGCAGAATCTCCGTCATCGACGGTTTCAGTGCTCTTCAGCGAGCCGAAAATTCCTCAATAGCCAATCCATAGGCGCATCCCTATCAGCTCAGCGACGTTTCAGTGCTCTTCAGCGAGCCGAAAATTCCTCAATTTTACCGCGCTTTTTTGGTCTTTACGTGCACGATGGACGTTTCAGTGCTCTTCAGCGAGCCGAAAATTCCTCAATCTTGCCGGAAACGTCAAAGCGCCGAACGTCGGAAGCGGTTTCAGTGCTCTTCAGCGAGCCGAAAATTCCTCAATGAAAACAAACGAATAGGACGCGGTCCGAAGCTTGTGGTTTCAGTGCTCTTCAGCGAGCCGAAAATTCCTCAATCCCGATAGAACACCTGTGCTACTACCGTGTTACCCCCAGTTTCAGTGCTCTTCAGCGAGCCGAAAATTCCTCAATCCAGCGCGGGGGACCAGTACCCGCGACCGAGTCCGTGTTTCAGTGCTCTTCAGCGAGCCGAAAATTCCTCAATAGTTCTTGTCCTCAACTAGCAAACGTCTAAGTGCTGTTTCAGTGCTCTTCAGCGAGCCGAAAATTCCTCAATGTTAGGTTACGCATATACAACAAAACAGCAGAGAGGTTTCAGTGCTCTTCAGCGAGCCGAAAATTCCTCAATTCTTTTCGTAAGACGCAACGTTGATTTTGGTAGAGAGTTTCAGTGCTCTTCAGCGAGCCGAAAATTCCTCAATTCATTTAGAGGACGGATACGACGCTCACAGCATAGCGTTTCAGTGCTCTTCAGCGAGCCGAAAATTCCTCAATCGTTCCGCCGCGTCTGATACGAAAGTACAGAACGAGGTTTCAGTGCTCTTCAGCGAGCCGAAAATTCCTCAATGCTTTGTCGGTTTGAAGAGACCGGTAGAGAAGATAAAGTTTCAGTGCTCTTCAGCGAGCCGAAAATTCCTCAATATCCGGTTTATCGGCTTCAGTATCGTATCGAATTGAGGTTTCAGTGCTCTTCAGCGAGCCGAAAATTCCTCAATATACAGTGAGCACAGCATAGCGCAAGCGCAAAAAAAGTTTCAGTGCTCTTCAGCGAGCCGAAAATTCCTCAATCTTCCGCAATGACGACCTCGCGCGCGGGTTGGGGTTTGTTTCAGTGCTCTTCAGCGAGCCGAAAATTCCTCAATTGGTGGACGGTATGCCCATCGTGCCGGTACAGGCGTGTCAGTTTCAGTGCTCTTCAGCGAGCCGAAAATTCCTCAATAGGAGGCACCTACTATGCAGACCTATCGGATTTGGGAGTTTCAGTGCTCTTCAGCGAGCCGAAAATTCCTCAATTGCGGGCTATCTACCAACGCAACGTAGTCTTTCGCGGTTTCAGTGCTCTTCAGCGAGCCGAAAATTCCTCAATGCATCTGCTGGCGAGGATGCTGGTGGAAGCCGCGGTTTCAGTGCTCTTCAGCGAGCCGAAAATTCCTCAATTATCTTGCGCAAAACACGCGCCTTATTAGCAAAATCGTTTCAGTGCTCTTCAGCGAGCCGAAAATTCCTCAATCGTGTTTACCGGCGACGGCGATGCGGTCGATGTGGAGAGTTTCAGTGCTCTTCAGCGAGCCGAAAATTCCTCAATTCAAAGGCGCGCCGGTCGGCTGGCGACCGACCGAGGGTTTCAGTGCTCTTCAGCGAGCCGAAAATTCCTCAATTGGGCGGACCGGCGTCTGTGGTTTGTCCAGGCGCGGCGGTTTCAGTGCTCTTCAGCGAGCCGAAAATTCCTCAATCTGACCGCGTTTGACTATCTCTGGAATGCAGTGTTGTTTCAGTGCTCTTCAGCGAGCCGAAAATTCCTCAATACCGCACTGATGCAAGCCCGCACGCTGCTGGCGGCGGAGGTTTCAGTGCTCTTCAGCGAGCCGAAAATTCCTCAATTTGGATACTCGCGTCGCCGCCGGTCAAATACGAGAGTTTCAGTGCTCTTCAGCGAGCCGAAAATTCCTCAATCTGACGAGCGCCACAACAAAATCTGCGTAGCGTTCCGTTTCAGTGCTCTTCAGCGAGCCGAAAATTCCTCAATTACATCACCTCGCTGTCCGAACGTCTGCGCTGTGTCCGTTTCAGTGCTCTTCAGCGAGCCGAAAATTCCTCAATCGTCCTGAAGCCTTTTGTCGTTGTGACACTATAGGAGTTTCAGTGCTCTTCAGCGAGCCGAAAATTCCTCAATTGCCGCTGCGCCGCCAGATGAACCGTCGCCACGCAGAGTTTCAGTGCTCTTCAGCGAGCCGAAAATTCCTCAATTGTCGTAGTCGTAGTCGCGTAGGTGGCGCGGGTAGGGCGTTTCAGTGCTCTTCAGCGAGCCGAAAATTCCTCAATTATTTGAGTTACGAATATATGGTCGTTGTTTTCGATGTTTCAGTGCTCTTCAGCGAGCCGAAAATTCCTCAATTGACGTTGCGGGCGAACGCTCTCGCGTCGCTGCCGTGTTTCAGTGCTCTTCAGCGAGCCGAAAATTCCTCAATTGTCTGGCCGCGCGCCGCGCGTTGGGCGGTCGCCAAGTTTCAGTGCTCTTCAGCGAGCCGAAAATTCCTCAATTGACGAGGCATACGACGTTCTCCTTCACCGCAGCGGTTTCAGTGCTCTTCAGCGAGCCGAAAATTCCTCAATCGTTGAACTATTAGCGGGGTTGGTGGTGCAGTTCGAGTTTCAGTGCTCTTCAGCGAGCCGAAAATTCCTCAATCGAACTGACACCGGAAACAATCGCGCGTCTGGTGCGGGTTTCAGTGCTCTTCAGCGAGCCGAAAATTCCTCAATCTGTCTTGTTGTAGACGCGCAAGCGCCTGTCTGATGAGTTTCAGTGCTCTTCAGCGAGCCGAAAATTCCTCAATTGCTCAACGTGAGCGGAATAATCGATACAATTCGATAGTTTCAGTGCTCTTCAGCGAGCCGAAAATTCCTCAATTTCGGCGCGATTGATACGCGCATCGACGCCTTCACGTTTCAGTGCTCTTCAGCGAGCCGAAAATTCCTCAATCCACCTGCCACGTCGTTCCCCACCATGTGTTTATGAGTTTCAGTGCTCTTCAGCGAGCCGAAAATTCCTCAATCCGCCAAAAGCCCTTGACAGAAGGGAACTTGTGTGCTAGTTTCAGTGCTCTTCAGCGAGCCGAAAATTCCTCAATCTGATCCTCGCCGACGGCGCGGGCAACAACACTGTAGTTTCAGTGCTCTTCAGCGAGCCGAAAATTCCTCAATATGTTGTAGATTTTACGAAGGTTCGGTACATTTAGGGTTTCAGTGCTCTTCAGCGAGCCGAAAATTCCTCAATCGTTCGCCCGACGCCCGCTGCTTGCTCCCCGTCGCGTGTTTCAGTGCTCTTCAGCGAGCCGAAAATTCCTCAATTTGGTGCGTCGTGTCATTTTGTGGTCGCTTCTTGCCGTTTCAGTGCTCTTCAGCGAGCCGAAAATTCCTCAATGATGGAGGCGGATATGGTGACGCTGTTGACGTTTGAGTTTCAGTGCTCTTCAGCGAGCCGAAAATTCCTCAATCTGAACTCGGGCGAGTGGTTGTCGATTCTCAACGCCGGTTTCAGTGCTCTTCAGCGAGCCGAAAATTCCTCAATGTGCTCTATCCTGCCGCGCTCGCGGTCGTGACGTATCGTTTCAGTGCTCTTCAGCGAGCCGAAAATTCCTCAATCGCGTGGCGCAGCATCTCGCAGCGCTGCGCGCAGAGGTTTCAGTGCTCTTCAGCGAGCCGAAAATTCCTCAATCGCCGTACCACCACCCTCCCGGCGCTAGGGCCGTATAGTTTCAGTGCTCTTCAGCGAGCCGAAAATTCCTCAATAAGCGCGAGTTGGTCAAAGCCGCCGCAAAGATGCGCGTTTCAGTGCTCTTCAGCGAGCCGAAAATTCCTCAATCGCCGCTCCAGTTCCTCGCCCATCTCGCGCAGCGCCGTTTCAGTGCTCTTCAGCGAGCCGAAAATTCCTCAATGCATCAGACCGTTGCCGGTGTGGACGATCAACGTGTTTCAGTGCTCTTCAGCGAGCCGAAAATTCCTCAATGCGCGTTGACCAGCGCGTCGAAATCCCCGATCAACACGTTTCAGTGCTCTTCAGCGAGCCGAAAATTCCTCAATATCACCCCGTCCCACATCATA
>Ga0308407_1001622_pt1 | contig 11512 bp, 9 predicted proteins | sample HotsprSampleMSe2_FD_203476 | JGI IMG/M metagenome (GOLD analysis project Ga0308407, IMG submission 203476) | Hot spring phototrophic mat microbial communities from Mushroom Spring, Yellowstone National Park, Wyoming, United States - 20060911_MSe2 ...
ATTAACCTTTTTATATAATAAAAAATAAAAAATTTTAATTTTAAAATTTTTAATAATTAAATTTTAATTTTAAATTGGTTACGTGAGGATAGTATAATGAATTATTTATATATATCTATTGCAGCAATATTTGTAAACAACTTTATACTCTCAAGATTCTTAGGTCTTTGCCCATTTATCGGCGTTTCAAAAAGGCTATCAGCCTCTTTCGGAATGGGAATAGCAGTAACCTTCGTAATCACAATAGCAGGGGCAATATCATATATTGAGTTCCATTACATTTTAGCTCCATTAAATATAGAGTTCCTTGATACAATAGTATTCATATTAACAATAGCCTCAACAGTACAACTACTCGAAATGATATTACAGAAATATCTTCCATCTTTATACAATTCTCTTGGAATATTTTTACCACTTATAACCACAAATTGTGCAGTCCTTGGCTCAGCCCAGCTTAATATACTATACAAATTTAACCTGCTTGAAACAATTGTATTTGACTTTGCCTCAGGGTTAGGCTTTACTCTTGCTATAATTCTAATGGCTGGAATAAGAGAAAAACTTGAGTTTGGAAATGTGTCAAGATCTTTTAGAGGTGTGCCTATTGCATTTATAGTGGCATCACTTATGGCGTTAGCATTTTTAGGATTTTCTAACATTGTAAAAATAACAAAATAAAAGGTTTAAAACATGGATCAGTACACAATAATATATGCAACATTGACACTTTTTTTATTAGGTATATTGTTTACATATATATTGACTCTTGCTCATAAAAAACTCGCTGTTCCTGTTGATGAAACAACACTATCAATACAATCAATACTTCCTGGTGCAAATTGTGGAGCTTGTGGATATCCAGGCTGTGCAGCATATGCTTCAGCAATAGTAAAGGGAAAAGCATCTGTAAACCTTTGTACAGTAGCAGATGAAGACTCGGTAAAAAACATAGCAAACATAATTGGAGTAGAAGTAGAGAACTTAACAAAAAAAATTGCTTTCCTAAAGTGTCAAGGTTCAAGTCTAAAGGCTAACCTAAAGTTTGAATATCATGGAATACTTGAGTGCTGGCAGGCAGATACAATGTTTGGTGGTCATAAGGTATGTGAACATGGGTGTCTTGGGCTTGGTTCATGTTATAGAGCATGCCCATTTGATGCAATATCAATGACAGCAGAAATGCTTATAAAGATTGATCCAACAAAGTGTAAAGGCTGTGGTTTATGTACACAAGTTTGCCCCAGAGGATTAATAGTATTATTGCCTCACACTCAAGATAAAAACATATATCAGGTTGCATGTAGTTCACCCGAGAAGGCACTTGATGTAAGAAATGCTTGCCAGGTAGGATGTATTGCTTGTGGTCTTTGTGTAAAAAACTGTCCTGTTAATGCTATAAAGATTGAAAACAATTTGGCAGAAATTAATAATGAAATATGTATATCATGCGGTAAGTGTGAAGAGGTATGCCCAACAAAAGCAATAACTCATATAAAAAAACACACATTTGAAAAGGTTTAAAAAAATTGAGACCATTTAAGATAATAGAAGACCTATGTGAAAACTGCAAACTATGTATAATACAGTGTAAAAGAGATAAGATATACGTAAAAAACGGAAAAGTCTTTGTTGACCCTGAAAGTGATGACTGCATAGCATGTGGACACTGTTACGCAATATGCCCTAAACAGGCAATTCTTACAGAAAATATAAAGTTTCCTGAATTAATAAAAAAAAGTTATAATATAGACCCTGAAAATCTACTTGGATTCCTAAGAAAAAGAAGGAGTCACAGACACTATCTTGATAAAGAGGTCCCATTAGAGACAATAAAAAAAATACTTGAAGCAGGCTCATATGCACCAACTGGATCAAATAAACAGGAAACAACATTTATAGTTATAAACAGAAGAGAAAAAATAAGAGAAATAGTAAAAGAAATAATGTCAGTCTATAAGATGTTTTTTAAACTTTTAAACAACAAAATTTTAAATAAAATTTTACCTATTATAGATAAAAGAGCAAAAGACAAAAAACTTATATTAGACCTTAAGAGAATGATAGACCTATACGAAAATGGTAAAGACCCAATATTCTACAATGCACCTCTTGTAATATTCGTTGCAGCAGACAAGAAAAAATCATCTACTCCATATGATGATTCTGTATATTCACTATACAACATGGTACTCTTCTCTGAATCAATAGGTATAGCAAGTTGCATAAACGCACTGGCAGTAATTGCAATAAAGTTTAATAAGAGAATAAAAAAGATTTTACAACTTAAAAAGGAACAAAAAGTATATACAAGTGCATCTTTTGGCTATCCAATGTATAATTATAAGAGCCTTGTCTTCAGAAAGTCACCTGATTACAAAATAATAAACACTTAAAAATTAAGTTTTTATCAAAAGCTAGTTTTAATAATTTTAAGAGCCATAATCGTCAATCAACTTTTTTAGACTATTGATCTGTTCTTAGGATAAAAAACTCTCATTATTTCTTTCTTCCTTTTTTTAGGCCAAAAAAGATAAAGGACAATATTTATTCAAAGTGTATTTATCTCTATAAAAAGGACAATATAAAAGTAAGAGTTTTAGAAAAAATAAAACTTTAGTTACAAATTATTACCAAACTTACATCAATTTTTTGGTATAAATTATTATTTTTGGTTTTTAAGCTGTAACTAAAACAATTAATTAAAAATTCATAACCTATTTAATCGATAATTAAAGAAAAATAATAATATAGAAAATGGTAGAGATAATAAAAGAAAAAAAGACTATAAAGTTCTCTGGTGATATAAAAGTAAACAAAATAGAGCAAGTCTACAATCAGATAATAAAAGAGATTGAAGATATAAAGTCTTGGGAAAAGATAAAACTTGATATAAGTAGTCTTGAGGAGGCTGATTCAGCATTCTATCAACTTATACTTTCTCTGTTAAGAAGTTTTAAAGATAAGATAAGGATATCAAAAACAAAAAAAGAGATAGAAGAAGATATGCAGATTTATAGACTATTCATTAAGAAATAATAATAGGCTTAATCTCATAGTTATAGTATTATTTCTAATTTCTTAAGACTTTCTCTTATCCATAATTCCTAATGCAACCTTAACAGCCTCAGCACCATCCTTAGAATAATACGCTCCTATCTTATCTGCATACTCTTTATTAAGTACAGCACCACCAACCATAACAGGAAGGTCAACATTTTTATCCTTCATATAATTTATAAAGTTTTCCATCTCTATCATAGTAGTAGTCATAAGGGCAGAAAGTCCTATTATATCAGCCTTTTCTCTTATAGCAGCATCTAATATAGTCTCTTTAGATACATCTTTACCAAGGTCTATAACATTAAAACCATAGTTTGAAAGCATTATTGCAACTATATTTTTTCCTATATCGTGTATATCTCCTTTGACTGTTGCAAGTATTATAGTCCCTCTTTTTTGAGTTGTGCCTTTAGCAAGATATGGTTCCAAAAACTTCATAGCAGACTTCATAGCATCTGCACTCATTATGAGTTGAGGTAGAAAGTATACCTTTTTCTCATACAAGTCACCTACATAATTTATTGCAGGTATAAGTAAATTATTTACTATATCTTGGGAATCATACTTATCAATATTATCCCTTAACAGTCTTAAAACCTCATCTTTATTTCCAGTAACTATACTGTTGTAGATAAGGTCTTTTATCTCACCTGAAACTCTAAGTTCAATATTGGAGACCTTTTCTTTTATAACCTCTTTATTATCAAAAAAGTCTTTAATACCTTGATACTTTTTTATGTAATTTATACCATTTTTATCTCTTCCAGTTAGAACATTTGATGCATCTATAGTTATATTAAGTAGTTTATCCTGAGGATTAAGTATTGCAGCATCAAGACCCGCACCCATAAGCATAGCAAGGAAACTTGAGTTTATGGAAGGTCTTGCAGGCAAACCAAAAGAAACATTAGACAAACCTGCAATTGAAAGCAAACCAAATCTTTTATAAGACTCTATTGCTGTTCTAATAGAAAGGCCTATAAAATCAGGGGCAGCACTAACAGTCATAACCAATACATCTACTATAAACCTATTTTTTTCTATACCATACTTTTTAGCTTCACTTAAGACAGTCTCAATAATTCTCATCCTGGCTTCAACATTATCTGGGATACCATTTTCATCCAAAGGCAATAGTATAGAATATGCACCATACCTCTTCATAAGTGGGAGTACATAAGAAAGCCTTTCCTCCTCACCTGAAACAGAGTTTATCAAAGCCCTACCAGGATAAAGCCTTAGTGCAGACTCAAGAGCATGTTTATCTGTAGTGTCTATAACAAGCGGTAAAGTAGTAGATGAAGATATTTCAGGTATTACCCTCTCAAAAGACTCTTTTTCATTAGTGCCACCCAAACCAAGGTTTATATCAAGAACCATTGCTCCATTTTCTTCTTGTTGTCTTGCAATCTCTTTTATGTTAGTCGTAGACTTTGCTCTTATATCATCTGCAACCTTTTTTAGTGCTGATGGATTTATCTTTTCTCCTATTTTACAAAACTCATTCTCCCTTGAAATTATAACAGTCTTTGTTGTGCTTGAAAGTTTTATAATATTTTTAGTTAAAACCTGTTTAGGTCTATAGTCTTTATACCTCTCAACAATTTTTTTTATATATGTTGGAGTAGTACCACAGCATCCCCCAACTATGTTTACACCTGCCTCAACTATAGGTCTTAAATAATCAACATACTCATCAGGTGCACAGGTAAACACAGTTTTTCCATCAATAAGTTTTGGTATACCAGCATTAGCCTGAACAGCTATCCTTGCCTCTATAACATCGTTTACTCCCCTAAGTATATTAGCCATATCATCTGGTCCCATACCACAGTTTGTGCCAACAAAGTCAACTCCAAGCCCTTCAAGTATGTTAAAACCAGTGATAACATCTTGCCCAGTAAGTGTTCTACCATTATCAGTAAAAGTAAGATTTGCAATTATAGGTTTTTTGCAAGCATCCTTGGCAGCAAGAACAGCAATTCTAAGTTCAGCTATATCTGTTGCAGTCTCAAAATTAATTATATCAGCATCCAAACAAGCCTTAATCTGTTTGTAGTATACATCATACATCTCTTCAAAAGAAACATTATCAGTTATCAAGACTTTACCAGTTGGGCCTATAGAAGCAGATATCCAGACATCTTTCTTTGCTCTTTCCCTTGCTATTAAAGCAGCCTCAACACCTTTCCTGTTTATTAAATCAACCTTTTCCTCCAATCCATACTCTTTTAACTTAAAAAAGTTACCACCAAAAGTATTTGTGTTTATTATATCAGCACCAGCATTTATGTATTCCATATGAATATTTACTATATCATCCTGTCTCTCAATATTCCATCTCTCAGGCAATTCACCAGGTAAAAGTCCCCTGCTCTGCAACATAGTGCCCATTGCACCATCAAGAAATATTATTCTCTTTTGAGACTCTGCAATTATATCCATAAAGACCTCTTTTTTCTTAAATTTGAATCGTTAAAATTTATCTAAAAAATTATTTTATGTAAGGAAAAAACTTGATACTATTAGGAACAATAATAAATGTAGTAACTGTTACTATTGGGAGTTTAATAGGTATAAAAATAAACAAGTCTATACCAAAAAGAGTTATAGAGACATCTTTTCAGACAGTAGGTGTTTTTACATTTTTTCTCGGGTTTAAGATAGCAACTGAGGGTAGAGACATAATAATTATAGTCTTATCTGTAGTTTTTGGAACAATAATTGGGGAATATATAGACATTGAGGAAAAGTTCAACACTACAATAAACAAGATTAAAGAAAGGTTTAACATAGAACACGATAAGTTGGCAACAGGAATAACAACCTCATTCATGCTCTTTTGTATAGGTTCAATGACAATACTTGGAACACTAGAAGAGGCAATTGGAAAAGGCTCAAACATACTAATAACAAAGGCTATACTTGATGGATTTGCAAGTATTGCTTTAAGTTCTTCATTAGGTATTGGTGTTACACTCTCAACAATTCCATTATTTTTGTTTCAGGGTGGACTAACTCTATTTTTTAGTTTATTTGGTAGTAGTATAAATCATAATCTCCTATCAGACATAACAGGTGTGGGAGGCCTTCTGATAATAGGTCTTGGAATATCATTAATAGGGCTTAAGAATATAAGGGTCTTAAATATGACACCATCTCTCTTACTTATCATAATATTTTTTTACATAAGTGATATAATAAAAATAATAGGTGGAAAAGTCTTTTATTGAAAATACTTTTTATAACCTTAAACCTTTTTTTCACTACTTACTACAGTTAAACATTTTGATTAAAGACTGTAGATTAATTTTTATTTAAAGTGTTTATATAGGAGATTAAAAAAATACAATGTTTTTTATAAAAAATTTTATTTTAAAATTTTAAACAAGTTTTTATTATCTCTTTGTATAAATAAAGTCTTTTTAAGTTTTTAAAACTTTTCAAAACCAATGTTTTTTAGTCTTACTTTGTTATAAACTTTTCATCTTACAAATAATTTATAAATCTCTACATCTTAATTCTTTTTATGTAAAAAAACCTATTAATCCAGTTCTGTTAAAATAAGTTAAGAATCCAAAAGTCTTTTTACAGCCCATGCAAGGCTTTCATAAAAATTTGCAAGTAATACATTTCCCCACATACCAAATAGAAGTGACATTGACTGATAGTGGTCCAACAATGACCTTAAAAAAATATTATCCATAAAAACTCCTTTTTAAATACCTATAATCTTTTTTATCTTTTTTATTGTATCACTAATAGAATATCCTGATAATGACTTTGCCTCAATCTCTGCACAATTATTTACAACGTTTTTTTCAAGAAGTGGAAAGACAATTATCTTGATATTTTTTATATAAGTATCAGAATTAGTTTTTATATAGTGTAATACCCTTATTATCTCATTAGGTGAATAATGCTTTATTATAATAAGGTCTGGCTTGATATTATCAATGGAAGAAAAAGAATTATCTATAAAGGTTATAAATCCCTCTGCCATTAAAACCTCTTTTGTATTATAACAAATATTTTTCTCTCCAAAGATCAAAACTTTATTTATATCCTTATCATTAAAAGAGTTTATAACATTAAAAAGATCTTTTGGCTCATCAGATAAACTAAACCTTGTATTATCCATGACAATAACTGTTTTATCTTTGAATACAAGTAATGGTATTATTTTAACATCAAAATCAAATGACTGCTTTATAAGATCAAGATTATTTATAAACTCCAAACCATTTCTGCTACAAGCATCAAATAATATTATATCAGGTAAATGATTAACAACTACCTCTAGTATATTATCACTATACTCTAATACTCTTATATTGTTGCTTTCAAAAAAATGAGAGAGATTAAACATTATCTCATCATCGTCCACAAAAATCAAGACTGACTTTTCATTTTTAGACTTGGAAACCTTAATAGTAATAGGAAGATAGAACCTAAAATTAGTTCCCTCACCCTCCTTACTTGTTACACTAATATCACCACCTAGCAAGTTAATTATTTTTTTACTTATATAAAGTCCAAGCCCAAGACCCTCTTTTGTCTTCGAAAGTATATTAACCTGAAAAAACTTTTCAAATACTCTTGATAATTTATCACCAGGTATACCCTGACCAGTGTCACTTACCTCAAAATAAACTCTATCATCTTGATCATAAATAGATAACTTTACATAACCCTTTTCTGTGAACTTGATCGCATTATTTATAAGATTGGAAACAACCTGCACAACCTTGTCCTTATCAGTTATAATTTTTTGAACCATTGTCTTTTTATCAACAATAAAGTCTATTTTTTTATTATCATACCTACTCCTTAAAGAGTTAAAAAGATTATAGGAATAATCAACAATATCATCAATGTTAACTAAAGTTTTATTAAGACTTATTTTATCAATCTCAAACTCAGACAAAGTAAGTGCAGAGTTTAATATCCTGAGCAACCTCTCACCACTCTCCTTTATAACGGAAAGACCCTCGATAAGTTCTTTTGACAGTGAATCCTGATAATACTTAAAAAAAATATCAACAGTCCCGAGTATGCCATTAAGCGGAGTTTTTATTTCATGAGCCAAAATAGTCAAAAACTCATCTTTTGCCTTATTTAATTCCTCAAGGCTCTGTTTTGCATTTATAAGGTCTATAATGTTTTTTCTTACCTGATTGAGCATATTTAGAAAACTTCTTGAGATAACGCCAAACTCATTTTCATACTTAGAGTATTTCTCAAGTTTTATTAACTTCTTGCTCTCCCATAAGTCTTCAATTGCATTATTTATATCTTTTAGTGGTAAAGAAAAGTTATTCATAAGAAATCTATTGGAGAAATAAATAAAGATAACAAGAATAAACAATGATAAAAGAAGAAAATAAAATATTATTCTGTCATAAAAACCAATTATATTCTGATAGTCATATTCTATAAGGAAAAAAAACATATAGTTATTAAATATCTCTTGATAGTTACTTATAAAGACCTTATTTTTATAGACAAATATGTCACTTTCTATCTTTTCAAGCCCCAAGAATTCTTTTATAGTAGTACCAAGGACATAAGGACTGCTTGAGTATATCATTTTATCATAATAAAATATGTTTACAGAAGAGACTGGCAGGAAATAACTTGATAAAACAGAGAGTTCACTATTCTTAAGAAACTCAAGAAAATAGATATCAATCTTAAATAAAATATCTTTTTCTCTTATAAAAACACTTATATAATAAGACTCAGAATCTTTTTTTATATCATCACCTAAATAAATATCAGAGTCCTTAAATACCCTGTCTTTTTCATCGAAATCTCCAATAAAAAAACCTTTTGTATCCATAACACTTATTGCCCTTATAGTATTTTGGCTTTTAAACCTCTGATAATCAATAAACTTTTTTATATAAGCAGTCATGGAATCTTTGTCTCTTTTATAGTATAGATCAATAATACCTGAAAGTTCTATAAAAGACTTAATCTCATCTATAAAAGACTTAAAACTCTTTGTTATAGAGAAAGAAAAGTTTTTAGTCAAGTCTACAAAACTATTTTTTATATTAATAGTTATAAATCTTCTTGAATGAATAGAAGATAGTATTATAAAAAGAAGATTTAGTATAAAAAATACAATTATAAATATTTTTAATTTAAATAAAACAGTTTTTTTCATTACTTATCATCGATTATTATTTTTCTATCAACAATTTTTCCCATCTTTAGAGGTATAAATACATCCTTTTTATTCTTTTCTTTATTTATAATGCCAAAAACACCAATATAGGTGAACTCTTTTTCATAAAATTTAAGAATATCTTTCCTACTAAAAAAGTTATTGTTATGAATAAATGAAAAAAGAAGTCTTAAAGAATCATAGAATAGTGCAGAAAAAGACTCTATATCTTTATCAAAAAGAGTTTTATATTCAGTTTTAAGCTTATTAGAAATAGCATTTGTCGGGTCATTAAACTTTGAAACTGGGACAAAAACCTCAACACCATCGTAGACAGAATCAAGTTTATCAAAAGAGAGTGTAAGTAGTAGAGTACCTTTATATTTCCTTTCTTTTAAGATAGACAAAAATGAAGAAATATTATCCTTATAGCCTAATATTACCAAACAATCATTATCAAAACTAATATCTTTTATTTCATCCCTATTTTTATATAATTCAATAGAAAAACTATAGGTCTTAACTTTTATGTTATCTCTTTTAAGGTAATCTAATAACTTGTCTTTAACAGAAATAGAGTATGGTTCATTCTGATAAAATATAGTAATTTTTTTAAAACCTTTCTGCTGTATTACCCTATGATAAAGTAATGCCTGCTCATCAACAGAAAAAAAGTATCTAAACATAAAGTCTGTCGATTCTGTTAGCGAAGGCTCTGAGGCAAGGGCAAACACAGGTGCATTAAACTCTTTTGCAATATCTTTAATACTAACAGCAATAAAACTTGTAAAAACAATATAAAAAAGAGGCTTATATTCCTTTTCTATCTCAATAAAAGAGTTTTTTATAGCATCAGGCCTCAATTCAACTGGTTTTTGTATTAAATTGAGTTTGTAACTCTTAAATATATTTTTAAAGTCATTTAAAAAAAGTGTGATCCCATTCCTTGAATAATATGCTATTTCAGACCTTGAAGGATAAATAACAGCAACGGTTACAGTCTTGTAATCACTACAAGATACAAAAAAAATATTTAAGGAAATAAGAGATATAATAAAAAATACTTTCATTATAAACCCCTAAAAAATTAAAAGAGTATATAAACCAATAAAATTACAAAACATAAAAACGTTTAATATTATTATAATTTTTTACAAATGAATTTCAAGTAATTTGTCTTCAACCTCTTCCTTTACATACTCATTTTCTACATATATTGTAAGGTTACTACCCTTAAAGTTAGAGTCTTCTATATCCTTCAACTCATTAACAAGGACAGAATTAAATGTCTCAAACATCTCTATTATAAAAGTATGTGAAGCATTAACTCCCTTAAAAACATACCTTTGGGAATTAGGAAAAAGATTTGCAAGTGTGTATGAATGATATGTATCTATTATCTTGTCATGTTGGCCTGAAAAAATAACTGTTGGAATATTTATATTTTTAACAAATAATGATGCATCAAAGCCATCAGCAGTAGATAAAGCACCTTTTATAGAACTTATAGTGTTTCTCTCTACATTTTCTTTTACAAGATTATCAAGAGTTGGCCTAAACCTTCTTATAAAATTATCAGAAAATATAAGTCCCATAAGTGCCTTTGTTATCATTTCTTGCTTCTTTATATCAGGTATATTAAGTCTCAATATCTCTCTTGTTATCTCATCCTGAAACTGTATAACTCCCTCTTTCCTAACATAGGTTGCTATCAATAATAGACCCAAAAGTTTTTCTTTATACTTGTTAGCATAGGTCATAGCAATAGGACCACCTGCACTGATAGCAACAAGAAAAAACTTTTTATTTTTTAGTTCAGTGTTTTTAACTATAGCATCAACTATAGAGACTTGAGAGTCCATAGTATACTTTACACCTTCTGGTTTGCTTGACTTTCCCTGACCTAAAAGGTCAAAAAGAACAAGGTTATAATCACTCCTTAATAACTCAGCCTTTTGAAACCTCCATAGATCAACACTCGATGAAAAGCCGTTTATAAAAAGTATCCAACTGTTGTTTACCTGTCTTGTATACTCTTCTGTAAATATCTTTACACTCTCTTTTTTTGTCTTGTTACTATCTATAAGTTCTAGGTTCAGGTCAATTTCTATTTCCTTTTCTTTAACAGAAGTATCTTTGGGTATCTGAAGATATGAGTTTAAATACTCAAAATCCATGGCATGGTCCAAGTTTTTGTAATTCTTTTTTACTATAAAAATCTCTCTCTCCATAAAATCACCTCTTTTCTTATTATAAAATACTTTTACTCTAATGACT